>TARA_R110002153_G_scaffold29711_13_pt1 | contig 43802 bp, 63 predicted proteins | sample TARA_R110002153 | Tara Oceans TARA_R110002153 (sample SAMEA4398193) | marine metagenome | biome: Polar Biome; feature: [SRF] surface water layer (ENVO:00010504); material: water (ENVO:00002006), including particulate matter (ENVO:01000060) such as... | depth 5 m | reverse complement strand
TCCATTACTTTTAATAATTGTAATTCTTTTCCACCTAACTCTCTCAGTTGACATTTGTATTCATACATAGAGTTATGGCCTTCATATTTTGTTAAACAATCACGAGCAGTAATATTCTTCCATAATACTTTTTGGCCACTTGGATATGTTACTTCATAAATTCGTAATTTTTTATCCCAAGATTTAGGCGAACCTTCTTTCATATAAGTTACAGTCATGTATTATTCATCTAACTCAACTTCAATGATTTGCTTTTCTTCAACAACTCCTCTAGCTGATGATATTGAGTATCTTTTTTTGATAGCATCGGCTAAGCCAGCTTTAAACAATGTTTCCCAAAATTCAGCATTACTAGTATCAGCTTTTCTTTTCTTCTCAATTAGTATTTCACCCGTCTCAGGATTAACACCTTCATACCAACCATTAGAAGGTTTATTAACCCATTTAAGAGCAATTGCTACATCTAACAAACCACCCCATTTTTGTATTCCCCCATCCCAAGTTACTTGTAATGGTATTCTTGTTTTCTCTTTTACAAATCTAGATTTTTCTACGCCCATCATAAAATTATAACCAGATATTTCTGTACCTTCTTTTTCTTGTTGTCTACCCATAAAGAATATTTGATTAGCTGAGTAATAAACCCCAGAACCTCCAGACATTATATCCTTAGGGAACATTCCAATTTCTTTATAAGTATGATTAATTACAACAGCAGGTATATCTCTAGTTGTAAGATAAGGTGTAATAATTCTAAACAAACCTTTGAGGGCTTTAGCTCTACTCATATCTGCTACAGATTTCTCATTCTGTGCATCTTCTAATTCTTTTTTAGATGCTAAGTTACCTATAGAGTCAATCATTATGATAACTTTATCACCTCTATCAATATTTTCTAATTGTTTTACAATATCAAATTTAAGTTGTTCAATGTGTTCAACAGGGGTATGTAAACATCTATCTGGATCAACATTCATTGCTTTGAGATAATCAGGAGTGATACCAAATTCTGTATCGTATAATAAACACACAGCATCTTCAAATTTAGTAAGATAAGCTGATGCCATTACCAATGCTAAGTTAGATTTAAAATGTTTAGATGGTCCTGCAATAACAGTCAACCCTGGAATTAGTCCTCCATCTATTGATCCTGATAAAGCAATATTTAAAATAGGTATGTCTGTTGATACCATGTCTTTTTTATTGAAAAGAGTACTTTTCGAAAGTATGGCTGTTTGTTTAACCGTAGAGGCTTTTTTTAGTTTGTCTAGCAAATTATTCATTATATATCCTTAAGCTGTTTTAGTTACAGTTGCTAACTGAAAAGAGAGGCATAAATGCCTCTCTTATTATAGTCTACATTAAGATCTTTTTTCATATTCTTCTGAAGTTTTGTTATTTAATTGCATAATAATATGCTTTAAATCTGCATCTCTTCCGTAGAATCCGAGCTGTTGTAGTTCTCTAGCTACTTGAGCATTTACTGCCATTTGTCTACCTACTATGATAGCTCTAAATGATTTTGTAAATGCCTTAGCAACTGATTCACATATTTTGCATGTGATCTTGTATGTAGTAGTTTGAGTAATTGCAGTCATTGGTTCACTCCATTTTTGACTAAATTAAAAATGAGTGTCGCTGATTAGTTAATTTTAATTACTTTAGGTTTTCTCTCCTCTGGAAGTTTAACTTCTAGATTAATGACAAGAATTCCGTTTGTAATATCAGCACCTGTGACTTCGGTGTACTCTGACAGCCTGTAAGATTTTGTAAACTTACGAGCTGATATGCCCTTGTGAATATACATCTCAGGAGCTCTTCGACGCTCACGTTTTCCCGTAACTGTTAAAACGTGTTCTTTAACTTCAATCGTTATATCTTCTTTGCTAAATCCTGCAATTGCTAATTCAACTAAGTGTTCGTGATCACTTAATTTAACTACGTTATGCGGTGGATAAGTATCTTTAGCATGTAATCCGACATTGTCGAGTTCTTTTAAAAGATGGTCGAAACCTAAAAAAGCGTTCCTTGGGAACATAAAAGTACCAGTCATATTTGCCTCCATTTGTTATGCAAGACGGTTTCAGATTTACTTTCGTAACATCTGTATTTTATTTATACTGACAAGTTAATTTTCTTGGCCCAAGTTTTAAAAAAAGCTGAAGCATAAAAAGTTTTTACTCCATCTTCGCGGCGCCAATCAACTATCTCATCTAGCTTATTATACAATGGTTCCTGAATTTTTTCCAACATTTTTTCTCTAAATACTTGTTGAGTTTTTCTCCATTGATTGTCTGGAATAGACCATCCAGTTTTTTCTTTGTTTATAACATAATCAGGTAGAACATTTTTTAAACCTACTCTAGCTAAATATTTGTATTCACCATTCTGAAAGTTCTCTGTATCTCTATTTTCCATTTTAATTCCAGATGGAATGTCCATTATATATTTGTAATAACTTTGGTTTAATAATGGAAATCTACCTTCCATTCCAAAGTATGATCCAAACTTATCGTTTCTTGTTAGAAAATCTTCAGATACTCTAGTTAACATTTCAACAAACAAACAATTGTTAAGATGATCAGGTCCAAATACTTTAGTAGGAAACCAACTCTCCATATATTGTGTATAACTATCGATATTAATTTCTAATGCTGGATCTGTAACTTTCATTCTTTTAGATGGTTTCCAAGCTATTGCATTATAATGATCTCTAAATGGGTTTCCTGTATTTTGATACCTTCCATGAGTTACATATCCTGTATACATTTCATCACCTCCATCACCTGAGTAAGTAACAATAGTACCAGCTTCTCTTAAAATTTTATTGATGTAGAAATATGATGGTGTTGATTTATTAAACACAGGTTGTTCTAAAGCATCCATAGTTTCATCTAGATGTTCAAAATAATTTTCAGGAGTAATTTCAATTTCTGTATGATTTAAATTTGTTTCTGCTGCATACTTTTTAGCTATTTCAGCATCATCATTAAAGTTAAAATGTTGAGGTGAGTAGTATGATGTAAAAGAATTCTTTTCATCTAAATAATTTGCTATACTTATACTATCTAAGCCTCCACTCAAAAACAATCCTCTTTGTCTAACTCCAACACCACTTTTCTTAACAGCTATAGATAACTTGTCTTTAAATTCTTCTATAGAGGAATCCTTTTCACTAAATTTGTGATTATCCCATAAATTACCAATAGTTTTTTTCTTAGTTTTACAATCATAAGTAATATACTGACCAGGAATAACTTTAAAAGTATCTTTAATTAAAGTAAGATATCCTGGAACATATCCAAAGTGTCTAAATATTCCAAATGCAAATAAATCTAAAGTTGAAGATTTTCTTTCTAATGCTTCGATTGAGCTAGAAAAAATAATTCCTTGATCTGTGTTTCTATAAAATAAAGGTTTAACACCAAAGTGATCTCTACATATAGTCAATTTACCATCTTTGTAAAAAGCTAAAGACCACATACCTTCAAGTTTATCTAACCATTCAACACCATGTTCATATAAACCTCTTGCAACAGCATGTGTATCTATTTCATACTCTGGATAAAAATCTTTATGATTGTATATAGCTCCATTAAAAACTAATACTGAGTCTTTATAAAGATATGGCTGTATAGATTCTTTTACATTGCCGAATATAGCTAGAAGATTATGTCCTAGAGATACGTGTTCATTAGTCCACGTAGAAGAGCCGTCTGGCCCTCTTCTCTTGGTATATTGCATCATTCTATATATTCTAGCTAATTGATTACCTTTAGTTATTCCATTTATTCCACACATTCATCATCTACCTTTTTTATATAATGATGAACCAAAACTGCAGGGTTTACTTGTGCAATATGATCCATCCAATCATTTGCCTCTTCTTCAGTAATAAAAGTTGCAATAACAATTTCATCTTCTATTTTTGGTATATAAATTATTTGGTATTTCATTTACCTTGACCTCTATAACCTTTAAAAGATCTTCTTTTATGTTTATTCAACATACATTTCGAATGTCTTTTTCTTCCTATAGATGTTTTCTTGGGGATTGTTTCGTGAACGCTGCTGCCTGCTGATCTTGCCATAATAACTCCATAATAAATTTATAGCACTTCTGTTGCCAGGTAGTACTCACCCCGCTAATCGCTACGAAACCGATTAGGCTGAAGCTCTCATTGCTTCTTCAACAAGCGAGACACGCTCTACTTGCATTGGAAGAATTGAAGCAAACGTAGATGGTTTTTTGCCATTTACATAATTTGTTATTTGTCTCTTATAATCTTTTCCCAGCATGTCGATCCTATTTCGCCCCCATAAGAAACACTCAACTATGCAAGTGTTTATGGTGGAGGCGCTGGGTACTGCCCCCAGGTCCATTACTGTTAGTTCAACTATCGTCGTCAACATCTAACTATATATTTATAGGAGATTTTTAGATTTTTTTCCAATATAAATATAATATGAAAGAAGCGAAGAAATTTAGAGTATATGTAACATATTTTCCTGATGGAAGATATTACATCGGATTCTCACAGAAAAACGAAAAGCAATACTCAAAGTATTATGGATCTTCAAAGGAAGTATTAGAGTTTGACAAGTCATTGCTCAAAAAAAATACTATAGCTATATTCAATAAAAAGAATGAAGCTAAAATGCAAGAGTTGTTATTACAATGGGAAAATAGATTAGATCCTAATTGTATTAACGATATGTTAAACATAAGATTAAGATCTAAATATCTAGATAAATTTATTCCTGTTCGTTGGAATCCTCAGGATATTCGTCAGATGGAATTAGATTTCCATAATTAGGCCAACCATAAACTTCTGGGTCTTCCCCAATAAATCTCCACCTAACTTGGCCTGTATCAGGATTTCTTTCAAATATTTTTGGCTTTGATTCCATTATATCTACTCGTTTAATGTTTTGGAATTGTTGTTGAAATATTTATTAATCATTTCTAAACGATCATCAGCTTCAGCTAATTTATTTAGCTCAGCAATTACAGCTTCAGTAACATCACTATGTTCACCAATACCTGCTGGCATCGCTTTATAAACTTCTATATTAGCTTTATGAACTGCTATTTCGCCTTCAGCTTGTTTTTTAGCTGCTTCTATTATTAAATCGCCTACTTTCATACTAGTCTCCTATCCGTCTAATAATGTTTCGTAACCTTCAGTTTCAGATGTAATTTCTCTGAAAGCGTTAGAAGGTTCGTATACTTGAATTTGCATACCATATCTCATTGTAGAATCTACTTCTTCAAATTTTTCTACAGCATGAAATCCCCATCTGGATTTGAAAAATACAAATAATTGATTTGGTTGATATGCCATTTGAGATACTTTCTCAAAACCTTCAAATCCAAAATGTTTTCCTCCATGAGATAAATCACCAGGTTTAGCTTGCCACAAAGATGTTCCCAGATGTTCATATCCTTTATCTTTAGGAAGTGAAAATATATTTGTGAAAACCCTATCGTGTCTATCTGTGTGAGGACCTATAAAATAACCTTTGTCGTGTGTTTGAACAAACCATTCCTGTACAACTTTATTAGCCCATGACCCCTGTTCGTCCATTAATGGACCATACAATGATGCAAAATAACTTTTAAAATGATTACCTATTAACTTAGCATACCAATTATCTTTAAACAATGCTTCGTGAATTAAATTCCAAAATTGGACATCTGGGTCTTTTTGGAATGCTTCTATCACTTCATATAAATCAATTTGTTTTCTTATTTTATATTGAGGGTTTGTAAGTTCGTGTTTTTCTAACCAAGGTTTAGCTAATCCTTTTCTTTTTTTGAGAGGATTGAATACATGAAATCCATTGTAGATGTCTTCAGGCCATATATTTTCTACTTGAAAATGAGGAAAAGGAGATAATTGAATTTCGGTAGCATTAATTTTTGTTGTAAAGCTATCTCTTATTCTATTAACTGCTTGTTCATTTATTAATACAGTTTCCCTTTTCATTATGCAGTTTCCCTCTTTATGTCCTCTCTTGAATGCCAAGCATCACTTCTTTTGTATTCACCCCACTCGCCAGATAATCCAACAACAGAATATTCTGTTACTCTTTTCTCAAAGAAATTATCATGGGAAGCTCCATTGAGAATCCAATCTAACCAAGGTAAAGGATTGTCTTTTGCTTTGAATATAGGTTTCATACCAAGTTGAAGTAAACGTCTATCTGCAATATGTCTAATGTATTGTTTTACTTCTTTTTTTTCTAAACCTTCTATTTCGTTACCTTTATAAGCTAGATTTATAAACTTATCTTCTAAAGTTACAGCACTTTTAGCCATTTCATAAATTTTAGATTTAAGTTCATCAGTTACTATCTTAGGATGTTCTTCACAAAATTCTCTAAACAACTTTGCATTGCCCATAACATGTATTGATTCATCTCTTACAGACCATTCGACAATAGTACCCATGCCTTTCATTTTACCATACCTTTGAAAATTCAACAACATAACAAAAGACGCAAACAAAGACATTCCTTCATTAAATGTTGATTGAGCAAAAGCTAAAGCTAAGCCGGTATGTGAATTTACATTATTATCTTGCATAAATTCTAGTTTTTCAGACATTTCAGTATAATCTAAAAACTTATGAAATTCATCTTCTGGTAATCCTAATGTATCATTAAGCAATGCATATGCTCTTTGATGAACACCTTCTCTTGCAGCAAATGAACCTAACATGTTTCTTGCTTCATTATTTTTTATCTTTGGTATAAGAAATTCATAATAATTAGAACCAACTTGTACATCTGATTGTGTAAACAATCTTAGAATATGAGTAATAAACTCTTTCTCTTGATCACTAAGTTTTGTTTTCCAATCTTGTACATCTTCTGAAAGTTCAGCTTCATCTTCTACCCAATGTACTTCTTCATGTTTTTTTGTTAGTTCTACAGCCCATGGATAGTGGAATGGTTTGTAACTTTTTGATTCATCTAAAAGTGTCATATTAGTCCTCTTGTTTAATTTTTTCATCTAGTATAATTGATTTTTCTATTTTATTAATTCTCTCGTTTAAGTCAAATACAATTTCAGCTAATGATCTTATAGTTTCTTTATCAGGTGATCCACGTAAAACCACTCTGTCTAATTGTTTTTTTAATTTATCTGTATATGAAGCCATAATATTCTCCTATCCTTGGCAAGCTACGCACTCTTCATCAGATTCCTGATTCGTCGCACCGTTTAATTTATTCATCATTTCTTCGTATCCTCCCACATATGTACCATAAAGATATATTTGTGGAACTGTAGTAACTTTTCTTCCTGTTACTTGCGAAGCCGTTTTACCTACTAATTTTAAATCTACATACTCAAAATCTATATTTCTCATTTGTAGTTCTTCCTTAGCCATAGTACAATATGGACAATCTTCTTTGCCATATATTATTGTTGAGTTATCTTCACCTAAAGCTATTCTCTCAACTTTTTCAGAAACAGTCTCTGCTCTTGCTTTTGCTTCTGTTCTTAAATAATACAAACCTTTTAAACCTTTTTCCCATGCTTTGAGATGAACATTATTTACATAACTTTTATCAGCTTCCGCTGGAAAAAATAAATTTACAGACTGTCCTTGACATACAAATCTTTGTCTAGTTGCTGCATGTCTTATTACCCATTCTTGATCAAGTTCTTGTGCTGTCTTAAAGACATTCTTTTCTATTTTACTCAATTGTTCAAGATGTTGAATTGACCCTCTATTTGTTATAATAGAAGACCATATTTTTTCTGAATTAATATTTTTTTCCTCTAAAAGTATTTCTAAATACTTATTCTTTACTAGGAACGAACCCCCTCTAGTTCTATGTGTATACGCATTTGCCTTTAACGGTTCAATACTAGGAGAAGTAGACAGAATGATACCAGAACTAGCGTTGGGAGCGATTGCAAGAAGGTGTGCGTTTCTAACGCCAGATCCAATACCATCAAGATACTCTCCTCTTTCTGTAGCTAATTTTTGTGATTGTAATAATGCTTTTTCTTTTATTTTACTAAACATCATAGTATTATGAACATCGGCTAATTCATCTTCCCAAGCTACTTTTTTCTTTTGTAGATAAGAATGAAACCCCATAGCTCCTAAACCAATAGATCGTTCTCTTTCAGCTGAAAACTTAGCTCTTGATATATCGTCAGGAGCATTTTCAATAAAATATTCTAATACATTGTCCAACATAGTTATAAGATCTTCAACTATAGTTGTATTCTTCCACTCGTCGTAATATTCTAAATTCAATGAAGATAGACAACAAACAGCTGTTCTTTCATTACTTGTTGGAAGATGTATTTCGTTACATAGATTAGATCCATGTATTTTTAATCCTTTATCTTTTAAAAATGAAGGAAGTGATTTATTTGCAGTATCAATAAAATTAATATATGGCTCACCAGTCCTAAATCTAATTTCAAGTAAGCGTTCCCATAATTTTCTTGCATCAATTGTCTCCTTTACAGAATTGTCTTTAGGATCAATTAAATTCCAAGGTTGATTTTCATAAACAGCATGCATAAAAGCATCTGAAACATTAACTGCATTATGTAAATTAAGCGCTTTTCTTTGTACGTCACCTGAAGGTATTCTTATGTTAATAAATTCAATAATATCTGGATGTGATATATCTAAGTATGCAGCATACGAACCTTTTCTAGTTCTTCCTTGTCTGTATGCAATCATGTCAGCATCAACAGTTCTTAAAAATGGAATAGGTCCTGGAGCTATATCTGATACAGTTCTTACATCTGACCAATGACCTCCTATACCTCCTCCAAATATTGATAACCATCTAAGTTCAGATGTATGGCTTATCAGTCCTTCTATTGTATCTGGCACATAAGTTAAAAAACATGATATAGGAAGTCCTCTTGTTTTAACTCCTTCAAAAGGAGCATTTGATAATACAGGAGAAGCAAATAAAAACCATTTTTTACTTACATAATCATACAATCTTTGTGCAAGAGCTTGATCTTTTACACCTTTAAAATTTGACCAAGCAACTGAAGCTCTTCCAAAACACTCTTGTGGTGATTTTTCGTTACCTTTCATGTAGAAGTCTTTTAACAACGAGATTGAATAATCTGTTAATAATTCATCTCTCTTTAAATCTATCTTTATACCTTTATATCTCATCAAACCTTCTTCCAATTATTAATCTTTATTTTTGCTTGTAACTTATCATATACATTTTTCAACACAATATCGTTAACGTCTAAATCAGACATTACCATATCGTTTATATCTTTTTGTTTAATATTATCAGGCCATACAACAATACGAAAACCTCTTTCAACATACTTTAACATCTTATTAACTATCTGCACATTGCGAGGCTCGTTATCTAAAATAACTGTTGCAAGTGTAGAGTATTTATTATCTAGATCGTTAGATCCACATAATGCAATACAATTTTCTATAAAAAAACTATCGATAGGTCCTTCGCAAACATTGAAAGGTTTAGTAACATCAACTTTATTCAAACCATATAGTCTTTCTTTTTTATTAAAATACAAAGTTATATATCTATATTCAGATTTAGGATTAAGACTTCTAGCTTGTAAACCATATAGTTTATCATGACTATCTCTTATAGGTATTATTAACCTTGGTTCTTTGTCCTGTCTATTAAGATTATATCCTGCTTTATTAGCAATTTCTCCAAGGTCCTCAGTGTAAAAGAGGTCCATATCCAACTCACTACGAATCCTGCGGTTCCGTACATACTTAACACTGACATGGCTATTAGGAAGCTCAGCCAATTTTTTACAATATAGTAAGATAGAATTGTAGTTGATATTTTCTTTGATATCAAGCCCGCTAAAGCTATCGATAAGATTGTATAACTTATCAGTCCTATTATTGTCATTTTCTAATACCCTTTCATACAATTGATCTCGCTGACACGAATGACATAAAAATCTTTTCGTATCAAGAAGATTGTATACGAAAGCATTAGATCGACAGTAAGGACAATTTATTTTATTAACATTTAACACTTAGTTGTTATATCATATTCTTCGAAGAATTTTTGACATAGAGTGTGTTTTTTTTCTTTTTGATGGACCTGTTGGTCCTGCGAGGCCTGAAGCATTAGCTTGAGGGTTTGTGTTAGCAGGACCTAGAGATCCTCCTATACTAGCACCTGAGTTCATTTCAGCCATTATTGCTTCTTCCATTGCTGACAAGTACCCTTCTGGGGTTCCTATATCATGTCCAATGGTAGGAATAATTTTTTTTTCTTCGAGTTTTTCTATCAATAAATCTGCTGTTGGTTTATTATAATTAGTCTGAACGTGTTCTTTCAATAAAGCTAATGCTGCTACGTATGAAGCTAATCTTGTTTTTCCACCTGGAATAGTTCCTAACAATCTTTTTAAGTTAAAAACCATTCTATCTACAAGAGTCATTGCTGCTTTTTCATCAGACGTTTTTGCTTTTTTAAGGGATTTACCTTTTGCATCTACAAGACCAAGTTCAAATGCTTTAGTCTTATCAAATGGAGTTACTAACTTCATTAAAATTCTAAAAATTATAGCTGCATCAATGTAATTAACTGGAGCCATTGTCCATATCCTTTAATAACTTTGCAGTTGTTAAACAATGAGAAATTTCATTGAGTTCGTTTTTATCCATTAAACTAAGATATGTCAATACCGTTCTAAAAACTTGTTTTTCTACATCTGTAGCAAAATAAAATAAAATTTGTTTTGCTGCTTGAAGTTCAAAATTATTTGTAAAACAAATTACATGATTTACCAACAATCTTATATTCTTTGTCTTATCTGTATTAATTTTCTTAGCTAGTTTTTTTGCTAGTTTAAATCTACTCAGATCTTCTATAAACTCTTCTTTAGAATGACAAAAAGGATTTTTATAATTTTTAGCAGCAAAATATTCTAGCGTACTATTGTTTAATTCCATGTTCTACTTTTTTACGCCATAATCTGTATCAGCTTTAATTGCAATCTTAGGCTTCATATCAATTTTTTGTTGAGATAAATTTTTACCTGGCTTAAGAGCAACAGCTGCTGGGTCTATTTTCACATTCCCATCTTTTCTTCCTATCTTAACTTGTGATCCTGGCTGAGGCTGTACAGGAGGAGGTTGTGGTGGCATTTGCTGTTCTTGATCTTGTTCTTGATCCTGATCAGGCATTGGTTCTTTTTCAATAGTTTTGTGAGTTTCAGATCCATTAGCTGATTTTTTTACATGTACTTCTTTAGTTTTTGTATTTCTATCATGAGCTTTGTCATCTTTAGCTTCAGAATATCCTCTTCTTTTTAAATCTATTCTTTTTTTCTCTAAATCTTTTTCTTTTTGATATTTAGATGTTTCACCACTTAACTTACCTTTAGATATTTCATGACCATCATTAATTCTTTCGTTGAGAAACAATGTCCATTCACTTATATTTTTAAATTTAGATAAAATTTTATCATTAATCATAATAATTCTCCATTGTATTATTTATTATGAAAAGAAGTCAACAAGTGTAGCTATTTTCTTAGTTGACCATCCAATAGGGTCTAAAATGTGTTTAAACGGATCTACAACAGTCTTTTCAAACATTTTTTCTCTATCTATATACTGATCTATATCAATTTCTTCAGGTAATGAAGTCATAAACGATATAACATGAGTACCAACATTGTTAGGTTCTCTTAAATAAACAAACCTACCCTTTTCACCATTTTTAATTGTTTCCCATTGTTTAGTTAAATCTTTATTAACAAGCAATCTATTAAAAGCTATAGCTCCTTTCACGTGAGGAGGTGTACCTTTCATATATCCATCTCTCAATGTATATTCAGTAATATTATTCATTGTTCTAGGAAAAGCAATTTCTTGAGGAACCATATTCATATATTCTTCTTTTACTTCAGCAATATATTTCTGTAGTGTTTCTTCGTCTTCATTAAGAGTAAGTGTGATCATTTTCATTAACTTATCTCTCATAATCTGTGGAGTAGAAGATCTTATAGCCTCTAAACCTTGAATTTTTATCTTAGGTTCTTTATGTCTAAACCCTTCTGTATCCCAAACAGACATAGCATATCTTTTCTTAGCAGTCCAGAAAGCTGAATCAGCAATACACTCACGTTTCATTATCATCTTTTGACCTAGAGTATTCTGATACTTAGAAACATCAACATATCCTTCTTCCAGTACTCTATCTAATTGTTCTTCAGCAATTTTGTTTAAGATGTCAATTACTTCTTCTTTAGTTTTATCGCTAAAAAACTTATCTACTAAAGGCTGTACATTAAGATAATTAGAATCAGTATCAATTGCTAAAATATAATCTTTATTATCAGTTTTCAATAATTTATTCATATAAGCGTTAAGATTTTTCTCAGCTTCTTGAATAATGAATTGACCTGATAGAGTGATAGATTCACCCAATCTTTGATCGTACCATCTATAAAACTTATTAGTTATAGCTCCATAACCACTATTCAAAAGAATCTTTCTAACTTGTTGATTATTCTTATCGTATGAGTATTCTTTACCTTCTCTTTGTTTTTTCAACATACTATCTTTATAACGTAATCTTTCTTCATAAAGAGTTCTCATAAGTTTAGGAATAATACCTTCTTTTTCTTTACTAAACATCCAACCAGAACCAGCTACAATGTAATTCTTACTTTCTTCAGGTAAAGCTTCTCTGTTAAGAAACTTTTTTATTCTTGCTTCAGCACTAATATCAGGCCACACTTTAGACTTATTAATTATAGTTTCAGGTGAGATATTATATTGCATTATTAAATGAGGATATAGAGAATTGACATCAAAAGATAATACCCAACCGTGTTTTCCACATAGAGGTTCTTTAACATAACCTCCTGGTATTTGAATTGTCTTTTCTTTCATTTCAATGCTAAAATGTGGTTGCATATTCTGCTTGTTTAGTTCATTATTAATCAACGAATCCCACGATCTTACAGGAGAACCTACTTCATCGAAGTTCATACACGACTTATAAGCGATAGCTAACTGTGCATCTATCAAACCAAGTTTATCATCTAACATTTTAACTAAGTTAACATCTTGTATATTATAGTCAATAAACTTTTGATAATTAGTATAGTATAAAGTATGCAAACCTGTTACTTCACTATGATCTAACTTTCTTTGGCCAAGCTCTAGGTAAGCAATCCAATCCAACCTATATGATTCTTGTGTAAAGTTTTTTCTATACAACAAGATATAATCTATTACCGAAACACCTTTTATAGAAACTTCTTTAATTCTAAGAGTTTGATTATTTTCTTTCTTAATATTAATTTCTCTCATGTCACTTCTATTCCATGGAGATAATTTATTAGGATCAAAACCTAAATTATTCAATCTATTGAATATGTATGGCATATCAAAACCAGCAACATTCCATCCTGTTACAACGTCAGGAAAATTAGTAGACCAAAATTTTATAAACTTACTTATCAAATCGTGCTCAGATTTACATTTAATATAAACAACCTTTTCAAGTTGATCTTTACTCAATTCAGATTTTTCAGAAGACCAATCGTTATCTCCAAAACATACAAACTTATCTAAAATATTATCGTATATACAAATAGCAGTTATAGGATATGCAGCACTTTCAGCAGTAGGGAAACCTTCGTTAGAAGTTACCTCAATATCTATATTGAAAGTTCTTATCTCTTGCCTTTTCCATAATTTATCTGCGTTAGGAAAAGTTTCATTGATATATGTGGAATGAAATAAAGGGAATCCATACACTTTTAAGTTTGGATGATCTTTGACAAAATTGTTAGCATCAGTCATTGTATTAAATTGGGTGGGTTTTAACCATTTACCATATATTGATGTAACACCAGTATTTTTATTTGATTCAAGATATAATGTAGGACCGTATTTGAGTTTATGTCTAAACTCTTTACCATCTTCAAGACCTCTAACAAAAAGGGTATTACCCCACCTATTCACGTTTGTATAATATCTACTCATATAACTATTATAGAGTTAATTTGATTTATTTTTACCAATTGTGTAATTTTGTTTGAGAGTCCATTTGTTTTTTTCTTTGTGAGGAATAACTTTGACTCTAGATAAGGAAGAAGGTTCCAATTTTTCTTTTTCAACAACAGAACATAGATTCCATTGTTCCAACAACTTTGCAATACCATTTCTTCTCTTAATGTCATCAGGAGTCAGTTCTCTCTGATAACCATCTAATATAAATAATTCTCTGTAATGACAGATAAAATATTGGCCTCTTTTATGTAGAACGTGGCATGTCTGAACGAGTTTATTATTCGAACTTTCCATACCAATTCTAGATAATGTCTCAATAATCTTTAAAAAATTATCGCGATCGCCTAATTTTATTTCTAATAAATTCTCTATCATAACCTAACACATAATTTAATCTGCTAGGTTATTTATAGTATTTCTACTTCTTTAACTTAAAAAAAACAAATTCTTCTCCGTTAGGAGCTTTAATAGAAATTGAAGGAACAGTTTTATCTACGTTTTGTTTACCTACGTAGTTCCACTCATAACCTTCGACCATTTGTTTATTCATGGTGTTAATAAATTCCTCATTATCAATGCTAAACATTGCCATCACTAAAACTAAAATACCCATTATTTTCCTCCTTTTCTTTTTTGAAACCAATCAAGTATTAACTTCTTATCTTTTTCTTTAATTAACTTTTCGTATTGTGTAGCAACTTTGCTCGATACATTAAAATATTCTTTTACAGATTCATTATAATCAGAAACAATATTTTTAGCCCACACAGACCAATAATTTTTTTTAGGTAAACCATGGTAATAAAAATCAAAAACCATTTGATCAGATATATTAATATCTTTATTTAACTCATTAGCGTATAATACAGTATCGCTTCTTTGCGACATAGCTAAATTAGTTAAAAACTTGTTAAAGCCATTTAAATTTTCAGGCTTTTGTTTATTAGATATAGATTTAAGAAACACAAAAGGATTAATCTTTTGTTCTTCAACTGAATATTCTAAAGGTCTGTTAATTATATCTCCAAATAGATCTATTTCCATTTTACACCTTTAATCACTTCAATTACAAAAGCAGCTAAGTTAATTTCTTGATTAGTTACAAAAGCAGCTTTATGTTGATACTCACTCATACACAATATAAGTGTCGGTATGGACTCTTCGTTTATATAATCTACAATATTAGTATATAAGTCATTAAACAATTGATCTGTGTCAGGATTATCAGCTATCCATTGTCTACATGATTTAAAGTCACTCTTCTTCATAAAATTAATTAAAGTTTTAACTTTATTTGTATTAATAATAGATATTATTCCACTATCAATAGAATTGTTTACTTGACTGTATCTCTGTAATTCATTAATAATTCTTCTTGTGTCAGGATAGAATCTTTGTACAATTTCAAGTACACTAGGTTTATTAAACTGTATACCTTCAAGAGTTAATATCTTAAACATTCTTCTTGCTATGTCAGACATCATTACATGTTTTTCATCAGCACTAACTCCAAAATCAATAACAGAACATCTTGAATGTAATGGTGGAATAATTTTATGTTTAAAATTACAAGTTAATATAAATCTACTATTTTTAGAGAATTCTTCTATAAAATTTCTAAGAGCAGGCTGTACAGCTAAACCTAGATAATCAGCTTCGTCAATTATTACTACTTTAGGTTTATCTTTCATCGAAGTTGTACTAACAAACTTTTTAATTTTATCTCTTAAAACATCTATAGATCTTCCTTCATCAGAACCATTAACAACAATATAATCAGAACCTATTTCCTTACACAACGCTTTAGCTGCAGTAGTCTTGCCTGTTCCAGCAGAACCAGAGAATAACAAATTAGTTACTTCACCTTTTTGAATTAAGTTCTCAAAAGTTTTTTTCAAGTTACTAGGTAAAATTATATCACTTATCTTTTCAGGTCTATACTTTTCAGCCCATATAAATTGTTCAGTTATCATATTTGTTATATCTCTTTTTACTGTTATAGTCCTTTTTTACGAAGTTTTCTTTCTTTCTATAAGCTTCGTCTGGATGGAACATTATCCATTTACTAATTTGATTTTCTTTTGCCCAATAACCTATTTGATCTAGTTTATGTTTCTTCGCCATCTTTATTATCCTTATCTTGGTCTAACATTAAGTGTAGCTGTAATGGAACTAACATATGAAGTTTGTAGTTCTCAGCCTTCTTATCATTTTTAAGCTTTTTTTTATATTTTGTTATATATTCTAAAGCATCTTTAACTGTTAAATCTAAAAGTCTATGATGAACTTCTTTTCCAGATGACAACAGTTTATCTGCAGCCATGTGAGCATCCATTATAGATTCTTCTAAACTAAGTCTTTCGTCAGATGTCAAACTATCCTTTTGCATAACTACCCTCAGGTTGTAAAGCAACATAATAAGTGATATAGTTTCCTTCAAACTTAACTAAACCTTTTGTACATATTGCAATTTTATAATCGTCAGGTACCATCTTCAATTTATCAACAGATATAGATAGATCGTATACATCAGATGTTTCTGGTATATCTACACTAAACACATTACTATTAGGTATAGACTTATCATGAGCTAATATACCTTTATTGCTAAAAGTAACATCAGTGGCATTGTTGATACTACAAGCTCTTACAATCATGGATAGAGTATTTCTATCTAAGCTCATATGCACTTCCTCACTTGGCAGTGTAACACCTTTATCAGGCGGAGAAGTTACTACTGTAGGATCAGCATAGTAATATTTCTGAGTTATCTTACCTTGTTTTAAGGTCATCGACTCATCACCTAATTCCAAATCAGGATCTTCAAATAATCCAATGACTCCTAAAAATTCATTTAAGTCATATATACATACTTGCTTATCAAAGTTTTCTTCTATTGTACTAGTAGCAAATATGTCTTTGACATTACTAATAGTTTCTAAAGTATTGCCAGGTTTAATTACAATCGATTGGTTAATTGTAGAAAAATTCTTTAGAGTTGCTAGAGTTGGTTTACTCAGTTTCATTTCTTTTCCTTTTAAATCTTCTTTTCTTTGTTATAGGAGTATCGTCAATTTTTTTCAAAGAATCTATATTCCAAGTATCACCTTCCATGTATTCGCTAGTTGTACCTGTAGCCACAACAACCCATTTTGTTTTTTGACCCATGTGTTCACCAAAGTAATCACTAATCCAATCACCAGTTCTCAAATACCAGTTTATATCTGTAGCATAACCTTCCCACAAATTAAACATTGAAGTATTCTTTGATCTTTGTTTGCTATCAGATAAACCTAACTTCATAGACTGTTTATACGAAGATGCTTGTTCTTTAGCTGTCTTCAACCATCTTAACACGTCTTTAAGCTCTACCATTGGATTATCGTATACTGTGGAATGATAAGTTTTATTTTTTGCAGGTCCATTTTTTTGAAGACGAAGTTCTCTAGCTTTTTTTAATCTTTCTACAGCAGCTTCTTTTTGTTCCGGAGACATAGGTTTTCTTTTGCGTTTAATCTTTATAGGTTTTCTTTCACCCATGATTTGTTTTGCAAGTTTATCTTCATCAATTTTTGACATATTTTTTTCCCTTCATATATATTATAGGGAAAATTATAATTTTTTTTAAAGAAGAATTTTAGACAAAAAAAAACGTCCCGATATAAACCTGGACGTACATGTTGGCGCCTTATCCCAACTTGCGAATTCTTTTACTGTACTATTTATTCTTTTTCTTTGTTGTTTTCTTATCTTTGTAAGGAAAATTACTTTCATCTTGATGAAAAGTTACTAACCATTTTAAATCTGTTTTAATTTCAATTATTGAATTCTGTATTGCTGTTAAGTGTTTAGTTTCAATCATGTAAACTCTCCACGCTACAAAACCAACAACAGATACTAATGATGTAATAAAAAGTGTTTCGTAATAAGTCATAGTAATTCCTAAAGATAAATGTATTAAATTGCTGTTTTACCTTCAGGAGCTACCTGGATAGTTTATTTATAAATTTTATTATGTGTGCTGTTACATCTTATAAAAGTTGCACATTTTCCCATCTCTCTTAACGAAGAAGCTCCTATATATGTGCATGAAGATCTTATACCACCTAATAATTGTTGTACTGTTTGTGTTAACGGACCTTTAAATTCTACAGACACTATTTTGCCTTCTGATGCTTTATAATGAGCTAATCCTTCATTATATTTTTCTTGGGCTTTCATCGATGACATTCCATAAAATTCTTTAACCATTTTACCATCTATAGTTTTTAATTCACCACCTGATTCTTTATGACCAGCTAACATCCCTCCTAGCATTACAAAATGAGCACCACCTCCAAAGGCTTTTGCTACATCCCCTGATGTTGTGCAACCTCCATCTCCTATTATGTGGCCACCAATACCGTTAGCAGCATCAGCACACTCAATAATAGCTGATAATTGAGGATAACCTACACCAGTTTGTATTCTAGTTGTACAAACACTTCCTGGACCTATACCAATTTTTATTATATCTGCTCCTGCAAGTAACAATTCTTGTGTTTGATCAGCTGTACACACATTACCTGCAACAATAATAGTATCAGGGTTAGCTTCTCTCAATCTTTTAATAAAATTAACAAACCTTTCAGTGTATCCATTAGCTACATCTATATTGAGCCACTTGATAGTATTTTTAGGTAATTTACCTTTTAACATTTTCCACTTCTGAACATCAAGATCAGTTATTCCTGTTGAGTATCCAATGTTTATTCTAGGTTTAGTAAAGAATAAATCATACAAAGTGTCAATGTCATAATGCTTATGTAAAAATGTTAGCATTTTAAATTTATCTAAAATTTTACTTATTTCAATAGTACCTGTTGTATCCATGTTGGAAGCTATTATCGGAATACCTTTCCATTTAGCATTACTATTGAGAAATGTATATGATCTTTCTAAATTTACTTGTGATCTTGTTCTTAATGTACTTCTTTTAGGTTTTAAAAGTACATCCTCAAAATTTAATTTTATATCATTTTCAATTCTCATATTGATTCTCCCATGGAAAAACAACCCATGCTTCTGAGTCGTCTAGCAATTGTTCTGTTAACTCTTCCCCTAAAAAATCTGATGAAACTTCAGCTGTAGTTCTTTCACAAACTACTGCAAATTTATATCTGAATTTTAAGTTATGTTTTTGTGTTTCTATACTATTGGTTATCCAATTTATAGTCTCACTAGTATCATTTATATCATCTACAAATAATACTTTTATATCTTTATCCCATTTTATAGCTGTTTGGAAAAAGTTTTGAAAGTTTTGAGCAAGAGAAGTACCTGTATTGTTATCTCTTAATCTTATATCAAGGGGTATGAATGGTTTGTCCATTATATGCGATAGGGTGATACCTGGAATAGCACCACCTCTAATAATACCTACAATATAATCTGGTACATATTCAGCTTTATAAACATCAATAGCTATTTTATGTACCAGATCATCTATTCGATTCCAGGAATAAAAGTGTTTGTTCATTTTGTAAATCTTAACCTATGTTCACGTCCATTTATTGAAAATGTTATAGTAGAATGTGAATAAATTGTTTCGGCACTTTCGTTATATCTTGTAACTCTTTGACAAACAGGACCCACATTTTCGGAACTTTTCATATTGCCTATAATACCACCAATTATTGCTCCAGCAGTACCTCCATCAGGTAAATTCTTAGTTACATTATTACCAATAGCACCTCCAATAATAGCACCTAACAAAGTATCAGCAGTTTTGTCTCCTACTTGACCTTCAGTACATACCTCTACTGTATATGGTGTACGTCTAATAATTTTTTTATATTGATCAACAATTGAACCTCTTACAGTTTGAGCCAATCGTGTTTCTAATGTATTTGCTAAAGTAGGTGAAATGATGATGGAGCAGCTTAAAGCTGCTCCTATAATAAAACTTTTACGCATTAGCATATTCCAATGCTAACTTTACTGCATTTATTTTCTTATTTTTATTAGCACCATACCACATACTATTGAGTCTAGTTTCGTCACTATTTCCAATTCTATGATCTGTTACATATGTTACAGCATTCAATGCTTGCCACCAAGATCCTGTTGCATATTCAACACCAGGTTGTTTGTCAAAAGCATCATATGCTAACTGAGCTGTTCTTGTTAACATTTCATCTTTCTTAGATTCACCAAATATTTTACCTAAGAATTCTTTGAACTGTTTGTCTTTAGCTTGCACAGAACCTAATTTTTTAGCTACGGATTTATATTCATCCATTTTTTCTGTAGCTAAACCAAGAATCTTTTTTACCATTTCTGGTTCAAATTCTTTTCTATGTGTAATTCTAGCAAAATTTTCTACTTTAGAACCTAAAGATAATGTTAAAGTGTTGTTACATACAACTCTGATTGGAGTAAATCTTACATCTACAGATTGACCAAATTGATGAGGATTAGAAAATAAAAGATAACCTTGTATCTTATCTCCACCAAACAATTCAAACGAAGAATCAATTTTTCCTAAAGCCCATACTTTTTTTCCACCCATAAGTGAACCTGCAGTATGCATTTTTATTGAACCTTCTTCACAAAACTGCTCAAAGAATTCAAAAGCACTTTTATTTTGTACAGGAACCCATTCGTCACCAACTATGTCTAAAATTTTATTATCAGATTTTCTAGTTAGAACTTTTTTGTTAGGAATTCTTACTCTTTCACCTTCATTATTCATAAAAGAAAGATCTTTCTTTTCTACTTCCCAATTAAGGCCTGCAACATCCATCATTTCTAAAGGCATAATTCCTTCTTTAACTTCAGTTCCTAATCTATGCCATGGCTTTTCACCAACATAAGCCATTTGAGCATTACCATCTACTATTTCTAATTCATGTGCCATTATATATCTCTCTCTTTGTTTCTGTTATGTTATTGTTATAGTGACTTTTACAAAAAAGTTTTTGTTAATATAACTTTTTAAAAAGGATTGTAATCTATATCCAATCCATATTCAAAGTGACCATTGTCCATATCAAAGACACATCTATTAGATAGATTGTGCCAGACTTCTTGAACTTGAATACCTTCTTTGTCTCCAATTTTTTCACACAATTCAATCCGATTGATTTTAGCCCAACCAAATTTACCAAATACACTTTGACCAATTTTTAATTTCATATAATCTCCTATAATAAAAAAATGAGGGGCTCTCTAACAATTACTTCTACCTAGGTATACCCCTCAGCGGTAGAAGCAGGTTGTTTTTATGGTAGGATAATGGTTCCTTGAGTCCAACCAGACTTGTAAACCTCTGAGACTGTCGACCTTATTAAATGGTCTCCCTTATTCAGTCTCTTATCCTTTACTATCGCTATGTCATTTTTTATCTCTCCTTAATTTCTCATTATGTTTATAATACCACATTACAGACTAAAGTCAACAGTTATTTTATAACTTTCTGAACTTTTTTTTCATTTTCTAGAAAAACTTTATCCATCATTGTAACTTCAATAGAATTAGCTAATGTGAAAGCTACATTAGGATTTCTATCACATAACTTGTTAACAAACTCAACTTTATCTTCACTGCTCATTAACTCAATTTGATCGATGATTTTATTATAATTATACATTTTATCTCCTTAATTTCTAACTATGATTCATTATCACACATTCTATACTAAAGTCAACAGTTAAAACAAAAAAAAAGGTCCTTAAGGACCTTTTTCTTTAGTTTTTTTAATCGAACTAAGCAGTTTGTTTACATGTGCATTTAGCTATGCGATAGTTCAATATTTTATGAACTAAAGCACGTCTACGTGCTTGAACAAACTTTTTCCATTGATATGGTCTGTAAGTCATTGCCACCCTCCCCGGTTAATGGTTAGAGTGCGTTCCTTCAGCGATTGCCTACTTCCGCCCATGAGGGTGAACGATTATGTTTTATTTATTAAATACTTCCAAGATGTAGGAGCTATTTTAGATACTTCATCACCAAAAAAATATGATAATTTTTGTATTTCGACCTGTGCATGCTCTTCAGTTCTTAATTTAAATATTCTAGCAGCCGCTGCTAAAGATCCAGTTTCAATCCATTCAGTCATCATTGCTTGAGGTAGAATAGCTCTTGCTTGTTCTGGACATATACCTTTTGCTAGCATCATTTTATATGTATCTTCTGTATGTCTAATTGTTTCTTGATAAGCTAAACTCACATCCATGTTTGGATAAACTTCATCAGACGAACCTTGTTTTTTATTTTCAGCAGCTAACCTCCATTCGTATGGTGACCAAAACTCAGGTGTATCGCTAACATATCTTCTAGATACTTCGTTTCTACTTATACCTACAATATGTTTAAACCACTGTCTCGCAACAAATATTGGTGCTTTAATTCTAACTTGGTATGTTACTTGAGAAAAAGGAGTCCAATGGTCATGTTTGGCTAAATATTTTAATAATCCTTCATCTTTATCACTAAAATGTTTAACTTCTTTTGCAAACGAAACTCTTGCAGCATTTACAACAGAAACATCGCTTCCCATACTATCTATCAATTGGACGTTCATAAACTACCTCATCTGCTAAATTATATTTTACAGCTTCATCTGCTGTCATAAAGTTATCTCTTTCCATATCTGCTTCTAATTTACTATAAGGATGCTTGGTATGCTTTTCATAAATTCCAGTCAATACGGTCTTCCATCTAATAAGTTCTTTTACTTGTATCTCTACGTCAGTAGCTTGACCTGAAGCACCTCCTAAAGGTTGATGTATCATATGTCTACTATTTTGAGTTACTAGTCTTCTAGTCCCTGCTGTAGCTAGTAACGAACCCATTGAAGCTGCTTGTCCTGTTACTATTGTAGTAATAGGTGACTGAATATACATCATAATATCATATATAGCCATTCCTGCTACAACAGATCCTCCTGGTGAATTAACATACATGTTAATAGGTGCTTTTGGATTCTGTGATTCAAACCACAACAACGTAGCTACAATGTGATTAGCCATATTTTCTTCAACGACACCATTTAAGAATAAAATTCTATCTTTAGCTAATCTTGTATAAACATCATATGCTTTTTCTTTTCCATCTTTTTCTATTTCAATTACTGCTGGAAACGGCATTTAAGTACTCCTTTGCTCTTTCATCAAAAACGTTTTCTCTATTTTTTATACTGCCTTTTAAATGTACAATATAACCTTCTTTAAATCTTTTATCCATTTGATTCCAATATTCGTGCATTGGATTAATTTTAACTCCAGATTCATGTGCTGCTATATTAATAGCAGACTGATCGTCAGACCAAAGTCCTCTTTTTTCTAACATCTGTTCAATTGAATCATGTGTAAGATAAGGCCTCATTTTTATTATAGTATTTTTATCTAATAAAAGTACACCTGAGTTAAAATAATTTTTTTTATATTTTTGCACTAAATATTCTTTGTTCAATCTAGCTAGATGGTCAGGCTCTTTGCCTGAGTCAAATATTTTACCCATTCGACTAACAGCGTGGAAACCTTCTTCAGGATAATATTCTAAAATATTAGGAGAGTCTGGATAATAATATGTATCAGTATCCAAATATAAAATTCTATCATATTCTAAATAACTATCGTCTCTAAATATTTTAAGAATTTCAAAACAAGGAGAATAATGATCAGTTTCAGGTGTACTATCTAATTTATATGCCCATCCAAATCTTTGAGCTGCTCCACCATTAAACAAAATAGAATTTGTTTTAACTTTTTCATTTCTTTCATTTAAAATATTAACTGTAGCTGTTGTTCTTGTTTCAACATTTTTATTATAATGAATAGGATCTATATCAATTTGTATAAGTAACGTTTTTAAGGATTTTTTTGTCATGTAATAGTTTAAACTCCAGTGCTTTTTTCTTAGTTACACATGATAACTCAATGTTTCTGATGTTGTTATAAAGTCCATCTAATTGGTTACCTATGGATACTGTATTTTTAATAATATAATTAATACACAATTGTTTGTTGTCGTATATTCTTGAAGTATTCAAAATAACTTGTATGTTATTTTCAACAGATGTTAAATATACGACAGCTATTATTACAAATTTCATTATTTCTTATTAAATTTTTTATAAGCCATGTGTAAAATATAAAACCATACACCGTTTATTGATGGTTCAACTAAAGCAACTGCTCCAGCTTCCCATATACTAGCTCCTGTCATAAGGCTTACAACTGTCATTGCAATTACTATATGTCCAAGTGTATATACAACTGCTAACATAACACTACTGCCAGCGACAACTTTTTTTAAAAATTCAAATATACCTTGCGTAAATTCTGTCATAAGATAACTCCTGTTCTTATTGGTCTATAATGTTATAGTAGATATCTGAATTAAAATTAGACTCAACTAACTTTTTTTTATGTTTTATGATACCAAACATTTTTGCCCATTCTTTTCCAATTTTTTCCAAAAACTTCTTCTACACTTTGTCTAACAGGTTGCCATGTGATATCATCTCCACAAATAACCCCACCTTCTTTTAATTTACACATGAAAGATTCTATTTCATTTTTAACAAATGGATATGAATGATCTGAATCATGAAAGATAAAATCCATACTTTTGTCAGGAATTTGATCTATGATAGCTAATGATCTTCCCTTAATAATTTTTATTCTATCACCCCATTCTTTAGCACCTTCTCTGAATTTTTGTTCATTAGCATTGTGATCCCACGGAACAAATGTATCACCACCAGACCATTGTGGTTTTTCATTATACTGCCAATGATACTCGGGATTATCATTTTGTACTTCCCATGCATCTACAACAGTCATGTTTAGTTTAGTATTTTTCATTAAATGAAAAGTTGTTTCACCTATTTTGACTCCTAACTCTAAACCTGTTTTCCATCCATAATTGTCAGATAGCCATCTTAAACATTTCATTCTTGTGTTAGGGTTTTTTACACCAACCATTTTAATTTCCTCTTTCTAAGTTTTTTAAATCTATTTCAGCTTCAGCTTCATTCATATATGGTCCTATCAAAGTATAGCTACCACAACTAGCAATCTGGTATATATACCAACTGTTAGTTGCGTACATACTAGGATAAATTCTATATTGAAACTTTTCTTGCTTCGACGAAGATGTAGTTGTCATAACCTTCTCCTTCAACTTTATAAAATCCTTCACCAGAAGTAATGAGCTTATCCCACTCTTCTTCGTTCATAATTTCTGAAAAATAAGTCCAAGCTAATTCAATTGAATCATAAACAAAAACATTAATGTTGGATTGTTGAAGGCCTTCTTTAGTTTCAGTTGATGTAGTTCTTCTTATAAATAATTTTTCTTGATCCATTCGTCATTCACCTCTGTTGGATTTGGATTTCCATGGAATACGCACACTTTACCTCCTGGAGGAATAGATGTCCCAAACATTTTACTCCTGTCTCCAGCATGTTTACCTCGCTCTCTTCCCTTTTTGTATGACCACAACCACTCGTCAGGAAACACATTGAGAAAATTAGGATAGTAATTAACATAACTTGATATGACATTTTGATCTCCAAAGAAATGAATTTGTTTTTGGTAATTATGCCATGCTGTATAATTTTTCATATAATAATCATATATACCGGTGCTATTTGATGTATTAAATCTCATAGCAGAGGAATTATATTCCCTTCCGGGGAGAAGACCGTTGTCAGGCCTGATAAAATCCCTAATAACAGCAAAGGGTTTATGATCAAAAAAGCAATCAATATTGTCAACAATAACAACGTCCAAATCAAAGTATAGGTATTCCCCATCTGGAAGTACTCCTTTTTTAAAAAGTTGTAGTTTATTCCACCAACCAACTTCATCAGTATTTAATTCTACAACTTTATAATTAGGATATAAATCAACCATGTCCGTCAATACGTAGAAATCAAACTTTTTAGTTGTATTTCTTTTTACCATATTATATAACCTATGTGTATAATCGGCTCCATATTTGGTTCCCCAATTTACACAAACAACATTTACTTTATCTATAGCCATACTTTACTCGCAAATTCATAATTTAGATTCCTACAATGTTCTAGATTTGTTATATTAGGTAACGTGAAAAATTTTTCTTTTAATGGTTTTCTAAAATTTGTTTCGTAGTCTATGTTAACGTTTTTACCTAACAGTTTACCCCAATACCAGACATGGTATGAAGCTGTTAATATTTTATCATGAAGTTTTATTTGGTTGACAATAAAATCAATTTTTTGCATATTAGTTGAATGCTGACCTTGTATAAATCTTTTAGTTTTAGCACCACCACCAATTTTTAATGTTTTAGGATGAGCTAATGGTATTATTTTATCATTAGTTGTTTCTTTACTATCAAACAAAGGATGTAAACAAGAAACACATGGCACATATTGAAATGGAGTATTTCTTTGTCTCACACCAATTAGATCAAATTCTAAGAGTAGAGGATGATCAAAGAATTCTTCATCTATTCCTGTACCCCATATAATTTTTTTTTTAGCTTTTATTTTTTTTGACCATTCCCATATTTTGTTTACCCAAGGATCGCTAGATAATAAACCTCCACCACCAACTATAAATTTCTCACAACGTATACCATTTGAAACAGCTTCGTTTATGTCAAAAACTTTTATATATTTTGAATCTTCTGGATGATAATGGTATGGAGAACAATACCAATCGCCTGGATTAGATCTATCTTTTCTATGTAAATATACAGTCTTCAGGATCATTGTTAAATTTCCATATTCCTACTTCGCTGTCAGCATTTTGTTCGTGAGGATAACTTTCAAAAAATACAAGTCCTTCATTATAATTTGGTGGAACAGTACTGTTTGCTGCACCATGTACTAATACCCATTTGTATTTTTTATTAACACTATCTAAAAATTCTAATCTTATATCGTTTGGCCAATGTTGTAAGACTTCTTTCACTATTAACATTGTATTTTTTCCGCTACGTGGAAGATTATCATAATGATTTATTTTTTCAAATATTGCTTTAGGATTGATGCAATTTAAGTCAGCTCTTTCCAAGGCTATTTCGCTTATATCAAAACCTTTGTATTTTAAACTCTGTGGCCAATTGATATCTTTATATAGAAAATAAGGTCCGCATCCAAAATCATGTACTTCATCAATGTTAAATTTATTGATATGTCTGAACATAATTTTTAACCATTGTTTTGCATTATCTGGTATTGAACCAGATCCTGCTCCATCAGCTTTTCTCCATCTATTAGTTTTATATATATCTTCAAATATTTCTTCCATTTTATCATATTCAAAAGTTTTATGATCATGGCCTGTTGCATTTTCAACATATTTAGTTTCTCTAATACTATCTAGTAAATTTTTATCTATTAATTTCGCGTTCAATTTTATCTCTTTCCATTGGAATTAAATGTTCTCTAGCCCATTGCATAACTAATCCATCTCTGTGAGTTATTTTATTTTCTCTGGATAATTTTGCAGTATCATCTTCAAGTATTTTCTTAGCTTTATTAGTAATATTTATTCGTTTTAAAACACCTGCAGCTTTGGCTAATTCGACAGCATAAGTATCAACATACCAATGTAAAAATATAGGATTAGTCATATATCCTAACAACTCATACCATTGTCTCGTAACAATAAAATGAGGTGCACCACCTTTTCCTCTTCCATCATTAGGGACTAAGACTGCAATTCTTTTAGGAAAATTATCTGCTTCGTCTTCAGCAATTTCATCCCAACCTTTTGTAATCATTATCTCAGCATCACCTTGCATAAATAATAAGTGACCAGATGCTTTCTGAGCCATCATATTCCATCCATGATTAGAATAATAAGGACTTCCTATTGTCAAGTGTTGACTTGGAATTAGTTCTCTGTATTTAGGAAGAGTTGGATCATCAAAATTTAAATAGATATTAAATTCTAATTCATTGAGAGATGTTCTTGTGTCTTGCATACTTTCGATCATCTGTGCGCATTTTTCTGGTCTTCCTCTTGAGGGAGTACATATACTTATCATATTCTTTTTTCTGTCCATGTTTTAGGTGTTTTATCATTAATTATTTCTAAAGGTAAATGATATTTAAAAGGTTTAGGATTTTTTCTTATCCAATCAGCAGTTTTTTTAACAGCTTCTTTAACTGTTGTAGTTGTTTTATAATTGAGATATTTTCTTGCTTTGTCAGATAAACAAGTTGCATGTTTAACTTCTTGTGGTCTTCCACTACTATAATATATTGGATCTTTGTTCAAGCCTGTTTCGTTTGAACATAACGATGCCAACTCGTTTATAGTAATAGATTCTTCATCAGGACCTATATTGATAATCTCGTTGAAAAGATCTTCATTAGTACCCATTTTTTCTAAACATTGAATACAATCGCCAACATATGAAAAACATCTTGTTTGTGTTCCATCACCATAAATTATAGCAGGTTTACCTTGTAAATTTCTATTGAGCATAATAGACATAACATTTCTAAAAGGATCGTCATATTTTTGATGTTCACCTACAATGTTATGAGGCACAGCTATATTCCATTCTACTTGGTGTACTTTTCCAAGAACTTTGAGCACCTCTTCAGCTGCGACTTTTGCAATTCCATAAGGATCGACTGGCTTGGTGGGCATGTCTTCTGTGAAAGGCGCTTTTTGATCACCATATCTTGCCATGCTTGTGCAAAAGACGATTCTCTTAACTCCAGCTGCAATTGCAGCTGAGAAACATGTAACTGAAGCTTCGAAGATGTTTCTTGTGATAAAACTAGGAGAGAATACAGATAACCCTTCATGAGCAGTAGCAGCACAATGATAAAGAAGATCACAACCTTCCATTGCCTTTTCCATAGCTTTAAAATCACAGCAATCAGCGAGAATGAATTTGACGAATTCTGGGACATTATCTTCTTCCCCTCCTACAAAAGTGTCGTTTCCTATAACATCATAACCTAAACTGTGCATTCTAACAGCTAAATGATGTCCTAGGAAACCTCCTACACCAGTTATAAAAACTTTTTTTCTATGTTGATGTGCCAATAGTTCTTCTCACTATATCATCGTGGTTAAATTCTGCCCAATAAAGTTCAAAGGCTACTCCATCTTCTAGACCTTCAAATTGGTGTATTTTACCTGGTTTGACTTGGGTAAAATCCCCTGCTGAAAGAATAGTTTCATCAACTAAACCAGATTGTTCACCATCTTGCCATACACGAACAATCATCTTACCCGACTCAACAAAAAAACCATTCCATTTATATCTATGTTCGTGTTCAGAACATTTGAATCCTGCTTTGTATTCAATACGATGAAACTCTAATACACCATTTGCATGTATCAATTCAGTTTGACCCCATATTTTTCCTGCTATCATATTAACTCCTTGTAAAAATATAATCGTGTCCTTGTAACTTATCAATTTCCATAAGTTTGTATCCCCAATTTTCTAATATTTGTTGTGAGTTATTATCAGACCTATTAATTTCACAACATATTACTGGGTTACATTTTTCTATTGTGGCTTTTGCACCTAATAAAACTTTAGGTTCGAAACCTTCAACATCTAATTTAATAAATCCTATATTGTTATAGTCAAAACTGTCTAATTTTTTAATAATAACTTCTCTAGGTCCATTGCCTTTTATTCTTCCAGCGTTATTTGATGTATAACTTATAGTATTTTCATCTCCTAATGCATAATTATAAACTTCTAAATTTCCTTGATTTGTATACTTTGGATATCTAAATTCAAAACCAATTACTTTACTAAACAAAGGAGTTAAATTTCTTGCAAATTCACCTCTTCTATAACCTACGTCTATAGCAGTATCAAAATTTTTTACATAAGGTTTACATTGTAACCACGTTTCTAACCAAACGTCTTGCATTCTTTACTCTTTTCTACAAATAAATCTATATTATCAATTAACAAAGAAAGATTTTCTATGTTAACCATATTAGGTCCATCGCTAGGTGCATTATCAGGATCATCATGAGTTTCTATAAAAAAATTATCAACACCCATTGCTGCAGCAGCATAGGCTAAACGTGGAACGTATTCTCTATTACCACCAGAACTAGATCCTAGACCTCCTGGTTTCTGCACACTGTGAGTTACATCATAAACAAATTTACATTTGTAATTATCCATAATGTATTGCATTCCAGTAAAATCATTTACCAATGTATTGTAACCAAACGAAGTTCCTCGTTCAGTAATCCAAACTTCTTTTGCTTCTTTTGTTTTAGTTAATATTCCAGCCATATCCCAAGGTGCAAGAAACTGACCTTTTTTGATATTAACAATCATGTCGGTTGAGCATGCTCTTTCAACAAGATCTGTTTGTCTACATAAAAATGCAGGTATTTGTATAACATCAATTATTCCACTTTCTTGTATATAATCAATTTGTTCTTTTTCATGTACATCTGTCAAAAACATAATATTAGGATAAGCAATTTTTAATGCTTCAAAGTCTAATAAAGTTTCTTCAATACCAATACCTCTTTTACCACCCAAAGAACTTCTATTAGCTTTATCAAACGATGCTTTAAAATATAAATTTTTAACTTTATTACTTGTAGCTTCAAGAATTAGATCTAATAATTTTTTTGAATGATCTAAATTTTCATGTTGACATGGTCCTAATATTAATGTATCTATCATAAAGTTACTAACTCTCTATTCTTGATGTGATCTTCTTCTATAGATTCTTTTGACTGACCCATATATCTAACTGCATGATGTTTCTCAATCATATATTCATTAATTGATTGGTCTGCATAGTTTGTAGTTCTCCACAGTTCGCCCAGAATACGACCAAACTTACCCTCTGCATCTTTATGTGTTTTGAGTGTAATACCAGCCTCATCATCTAACATTCCTGTAAGAAACTTTTTTGCAGCAAGCCCATACTTCTTTTCTTCTAAATCTCTGGTACGACTTTCTGGTGTATCAATACCATATAGTCTAATTCGTTGTTTCTTCATCCATACACCAAAACCTAAGTCGATATCTACATCAACTGTATCTCCGTCTACTATGTGTACTACTTCACATCTATATTCGTACATTTTTATCTCCGTTCGATGTCTATTTCAGCTAAATCATCGCCAAACCACGTTTCAATAACTTTAGCTGGTTTTTTAGTCATATTGTAAGCTCTGTGCCAAGTCGTTCTTGGAATATCTGCACTTTGTTTAATGTCAAATGTTTGTGTGTATTTGTCTTCATTAGAAAATTCAAAATCTATTGCAACTTGACCTTCTACAACATGCCAATGTTCTGATCTATTAAAATGTCTTTGATCGCTCAAGGATTGACCAGGCTCTATTGTTAATTCTTTTACTGCCCATCCATCTTGTTGATCTAAAACTCTATACCAACCCCAAGGTCTTTGAACAATTGCTTTCTTCCAATCTTCTAATATTTTTGAAGAAGCATTTTTTTTATCACTACCTCCTACACCAAACTTAAATTCAATATCTATGCCTGATAATAATGCAGTGTCCATTTCAGGAATATTTTTTTTGGTTCTATCTCCACCATTCATAAAAATTAATTCACCATCTGGAAACATTGCAGCTGCCCTAGATATTATATCAATGGCTGATTCGTCAACGTCATCAAAACTAGTAGCATAATTAACATCGTGCATTGAATTTAATATTGCTATTCTTTCGATGAATTGTAAAAAAGGTCTTCCTTTTTTTCTTGATAACCATTCGTCTGAATTGACACCTACTAATAAGAAATCACAATTCTTTTTAGCATCTTTAATGTAAGCTAAGTGTCCAGAATGTAATGGATCAAAGCCTCCAGATATTATTCCTATTCTCATAAATTAAAATCCCTATCGCTTGTTAATGATTTTGTGTCACTTACAATAGCACACCTCGGTTGAATTCTTTCTATAAACACGCCGCATCTATCTGATATATGCATGTCAGCGGCGGTATATCCCTGTTTAAATGCTGCTTCAACTAATTTTTTAGCAGCATGTGGTTTAATTATATAAGCATATGCTCCTCTCGATGTCTTCACACCTTTTCTTACTTCGTAATATTCTTCAACTTCTAAAGCATTGTCTGCATAATCAGGATTAGGTTCAAATCTCCAAGCATCAAGATGTAATATGTCTTTAAAATTTACTTTAGGAATAGACTTTACTATTCTAGCATCATGTTCTAATATTAAGTAATTTTCGTTTTGATTAGCACATTGTTCCCATAAAGAGAAGTGTGACATAAAACATCCTCTTACGCCTGGTTTACTATTTTTAATTTCGTAAAGTTTTGGTCCTGGTGAATAAGGTTTTAATCCTAATTCATTTATAGCATGATCTGCTTTAGAAGGTACAAAACCATTAACAATATCTGCGTTTATTCCATTGTTGATACATGATGTCTGAGCTTCTAAAGCTGAATGCATGCTATGTAAGATTCCTTCAACTTGTATTACGAATGCTTTCATAATCCGTACATCTCCTTTAGTGTTTGCTTCCATTCTTTGTTATAGGGACATTCTCTATATTTTTTAAACCATGGTCCTCCATCAGTATAATGAACTAACATAGGATCTTCTTTATAATAACCAGCTAAACTATTCCATTTATTTTGAAGATTGCCTATGCTATCAGCCCAATTCATTCTATGCAAATACATAGGTGTTTCTTCATTGACTAATTTAGGTGAAAGTATTTGACACTTTTCATTATTAAACAACATTACAGATGACCAATTTTTCTTAGGATATATGTGTTGCATTTGTCCATCCATTTTCATTGTAGATTTAGGACTATAATCGTGCTGTACACACCACACGTCATGTTCACCTTTTATTTCTTTAAAAATATGTTTCATGTCTCCAAAAGCTAAAACATCACAATCCATAAACAGAGAGTATCCTTGATATCCAGATAAAAAAGGAACTAAGAATCTACTTATTGTAAATTCAGTTGAAGCTTTTTTATCTCCTGCTCTCCAATAACATCCTTGTTCTCTTAACTCATATAATTTTAATGGTATAACTTCAATGTCAGGATCATATTTCAATATCGAATACCTTGCAACTTGATATGCAATATCTTCTCTACTATCCCACCCTATAAATACTTTTAATTTATCCATACGCATTCTCCATAGATGTTTCCCATGCAAATCCATTATTAAATTCGTGTTTATGAAATGAATGATACATACAATTATTAATTATTTTTTGTCTATCAGGTTCTTCGTGTAGTTTATCTGTTTCCAGATCTTCCATTTTAAATGAACCAAAAAAAGCTGGGCAATATTTGTAACTAATTGTTGGTACACCTTTTAGCATAGCATCTACAGCTAAATTAGATCCAAAACTAACTACACAATAAGCTTTTCTTAGTTGTTCATCCCAAGGAGGAGCTTTCTTACCTTTGGCAGGTTTAGGTCTTACAATTAAATTTCTATCTGTATACGCATTGATTGTGTGTATGAGTTTATTCATCCAATTAATTTCTTCGAAAGCATCCATATATGGTAACGATGGTGGGAGAATAAGAATGTTCTTTCCAGACCATCTATTCTCCCTCCAAGGTTGCAACACACTTAGCTCCGGTGGTGTTCTGTCGTTTGGTCTATCTAATAATCTAGTAGGAGCTGTTCCTTTGAAAGTAACTCTTTTCCAAAAAGGACCATATCCATTATCCATATAAAACCAATTTTTATCTTGTCTTACTGACTCTCTACAAACTGCTCCACATCCTCTTAGTGTACCTGTAACAAATAAATTTTCCATGTCATTTGGAAACGAAGGTACCCAATTTGGATCATCTTGACAATTGAGATATTTTACTTTATCTTGTGTAAGCATTCCTAACATAACTTGTTTCGCAACTTTGGGATCTAAAAATGCATAATCTAACCCCATATTTGTACTCTCTCTTTAGAAAAGCCTACATCTTTACGTCTACCTTTAACATGATCCATATATTCACCTAATATACCTTTTACAAAAGGATGCATTTTTCTTACTTGTGTTTGATCAATTTTTACTTTTGCATTCTTTGCTGGTTGGGATAAATCATATGCTTTACACATTCCTGCATCTCTCATTTCTCTCATTTCGTGGTCCCAAATAATACTATCATGCCAACCAAGATCATTGTACTTATCAAACATCAAACCTTCATCATACATAGTTCTTATACGTTTGAAATATTCTTTTGTTTCTGACAATGTTGTGTCCCATATCATGAACCCACATTCAGCATATTTGTATCCTCTTTCAAGTAAAGACATAAAACATCCTTCTTTGACTAAAGTCTTGAAAAATTCTAGTGGAATAGCTTTCACAGGAACTACGTCCCCATCAATCCAACCAATATATCTTGCATCATCTTTTCTATTTTCATAATGAGCTAATACTGCATATACTTTATGACTAAAACGCACATGCTCGTATTCGAAACTTTTATATTGTTTATCTTTAGGTTTTTTTCCTGTGTATTTTTCTTTGTATTCTTTGTAACCATTCACTTCTTTATCAAAATCTAACATTTTAATTTTTTCAGGTTTCAAATCTACATTTGTTTCTTGAGCATAGGCATAATGTAAAACACCTTCTGGAAGTGCTTGATCAAAATAATGAACATGGTTTCTTCCATATCTATCATAACCTGCTTGGTGGAAGGTTGTACAAAAACTAAATGTATCCAAGACTTTTTCCTTTCTCTAAATAATATTGTATAGTAACTGGGTTTTCAAATTCATTAACATGCCAAGATGTATAAGCCCAACCGTATAAATTTTTCATTCTATTATTCCAATTATATTTTTCAATATCTTCTAACAATTCTAAGTTACTCTCACATGCATCATAGGCAATACATCTTTCGTCTAATGCAAATGTAGGTATACCTTCTACAATTGATTCAACAGCAGCGCTACTACTATGTGTAACAACAGCGAAAGACTTATTGATCGAATCCAAAACTGATCGTCTAGATCTTTCAGCATATTCAATTTCGATGTTTTCGAAACCTTCTGCAATGGCTTCAGGTCCTCTCCTATCCGGAGATGGGTGTGCTCTGATTGTAATGTTTCTCTTAGTAATCTTTCTAATGTGTTCAATGGTATTCCTCGCATATTCCCAAAAAGGTTGTATTTCATTATACTGCCACCCCTTCTCAGATTGTAATAAAAATAATATATTACCATCTTTGTTTGTTATAGGATCTTTTTCTATAAAATTGAAATTATCTTTGAATGATTTGTATCTCTCATCTGGCATATCTTTATTGAAAAAATCACCAGTACCAACACAATCGTTCATACCTAATCTAAACATTCCTGTTTCACTCACATTTAAATGATTTCTAATATACACAGAAAATAAACCTGTGTCTAAATGAAAAGTTGGAATTTTTTTATTGATTAAATTTTTCTTTATTAATGCTCTGTCTGTACCAGTTTTTCTTTTAGTAACAGAACCAAACATAAAAGCTACATCTACATCTAATGCCTCATCGTCTTCATTATAAAATACTGTATGATTCAATTCTTCACATGATCTTTGTATCATTTTAAGAGCATAAAATATTGGATTTTGTAGTGTTCTTTTACTGGCTTTTACTGAGCAACCAGCGATTTGAATTTTCATAACATATACCTTCGCGCATTTCTTTAATTGAATATTGTTTATAAGCTAAATTAAAAAACAACTCTTCTCTGTTAAAGTATTCTGGTTTATTTATCTTAGAGAAATCTCTATTTGTACACCAAGCTGATGGTGCACATCTATGAGTACTAAAAACTGGAACACCTATCTTTAAAGCATCTATAGCTACAATACTACCACTTACAACAACAGCATGTGCATCTGCTAAATCCATACTAATTTGATTTATACCAGCAACATTAGGACCACTAGTACCATTACCTCTAGGTTTTTTTCTTACTTCAATGGGTCTATTAGTATGACATTTAAGTGCTTTTGTAACATCAAATATCCACTTATCAACACTTTTACCATGCATATATTGTGTCATAGTTTCACTCGAAGGACAAATTACAATTTTATCATGATAGTCAACATATTCAAAAAACTCAATGTCATGACCCCATTTTTCAAATCTATCTGAAGGTACGTTTAATTTTCTATTATCATGTAAACCATTGAAACACCATCTCCAATAAGTGTTATCCCAATCTTCATTGTTAGGATCGTATCTTCCATGATATGGCATATCACAAAAAATATATTTGTCTTTCATCATATATTCTGTGTTGTTACCAATAAGACCCCACAACACAAACATGTCTGTATTATGTTCGTTTATCTTTGCTTTTGGATACCCTTGTTCCAAGGCTGCGTATATTCTTTCCATCTTTGGAGATGGTCTTGGTTGAATTAGAGATAAGGTCGGAGTCTGTTCCATGGAATCCCTTCTTTGATTTCTTCAGTCCACCACTCTGTATGTACGAATTCATGTAGCCATTGAGTTCTATCAATTCTCGGCGGATTCTCGATATCTTTCCAATCACGAATAGATAGAGAATGAGCAATACTATTAGGTCCAGTAAAAATATGTACACCATTTAATATTGCCTCCAAAGCAGGTCCTGATGAATAATTAACAACACACCACGTTCTTTTTAGTATGTCTTTAAAATTAACCGAATCACTTAATCCTGTAGATATTGGTAAGTCAAAATATAACTCAGGTAATTCTTCGGCTAACTTGTTATAGTTTGTTACCTTATCTCTTGGATGAGGTCTAATTACTATTGGTTTCTTAGAATATTTTTTTATTTCTTCAACGCAACTTTTAATCCATTTGTCAGTAGATGGCATATCTTTCCATTGTGAACTATCTTGTCTTTGTGTAGCTATTGTAATAAATTCAGAATATTGATTATTTTCTTTATATGGTCTAACTCTTATTTTAAATTTATTTATTCTATCAATATCTAAATGTTCTTTATTTGCAAAGTTAGCAAGATTATTAATTCCCCCTATTCCAACTCTCCAAGTTTTATCTCTAAATATACTTCCAACTTCTATTACTATTATTGGTTTATTCAACTTAGTAAAATGGTCCCAAACTACTTTATTTTTTTTCATTCTACCTGTAAATAATATTGACCATATAACTGCTACATCAGCATCCATGTCATTATAAACAACATCTTCTGGACAACCTTCAGCAAATGCTTTAAAAACTGGAGGGCTATTTAAAGCACCATAATCTGTAAATAGCGAAACTTTCATAATATAATTATAGCCCTAAAAATTATTTTTTTTATGTTTTAGTGGATTTATTTTACGTGTCTTATGTTTTGAGCTTGATGTATAGGTAACAATGTCGTACCACCTTTTTTTCCATCATGCGGTTCAATCTTTGCGTATGTGTGTGCACCCATTCTCATCATGCCATTGTATCTACCAGATTGCTTTTTGCCTTTTTCATCAGTGTGGTCAACATGTACTTGGCCTCCTCTTTTAGCTTTTCTATGTAGTGACGTTAACGATTTTTTGTTAGCGTTATATGTTTTGGTTGCTTGATCTTGTTGATCTGACATACTATCTTCTTCAACTTTACGTGCAGCTTCTCTTTTCAAAAGAATAGATTCAACAGTTTTCTTATATGAAGGTTTAGAATCTTGTTCTTTAATTCCTAATTCTTTCATTGTTGACTTTCTTAAATTAGAAGGAAGACCTTGAACTAATACCTTAGCTTCGTCTTGGCTCATGGTCTTGAGAGCTGTCATAGCTTTTATATCTAATTTTCCGGCTCTCATTTTCATGTCATTTTTTTTCAACTTAGCTTTTTCAATTACTAAATCTGCAATATCTGTTTTCATTTCCATCTTCAAGCTTTTCATTTTACTCTTAGCATCTTTAGGAGCTGGAAATTGTTTTGCTGTTTTCTTTCCTTCTGGTTTTTGATTGTCATCTAAACCATTTACATTTTTATCTTGTATTTCATCATGACCTTCGTTAGCAATTTTTGCAAATGCTCCACCAGACGTCATTGTTGGATATTCAATATTACCTTCATTAGCAGCAATTTTAATATTACTCTTTTTGCCTCCAATATACTTATGTGGTTGATCAGCACCATCTGCTTTTGCTACTTTATTTTGTGCTGTTCTTTGACCAGAAATTTTGTTCATAAGTTTATTACCATACTTCCTAACGTTGTTTGGTGTTGGTATACCTATAGCTTTTTTATCAGGGGCATTATCCAATCGATCATTTGCTTTTTGTGAATAACTACTCAAAGTATTTCTTGACAATTCTTGTATAGGCTTATAGAAAGGATTGTCTCCTGTAAGAATAGAAGTAAAGTTTACTGTATTTGATTGATCTGGATTTGCTTCATGTTCAAACACATCTTCAGAAGCTTTTGTAGGTTTACCAAATTTACTTTTATTTTCAATAAAATCTTCAGATACATTGTTTTCTTTTTTCTTCTTGCCAAACAATGCATCTTTTCGTGCTTGACTAAGTGGCTTGCCTTTGCCTCTCATAGGATACTTGTTAACTTCACCTTTGTTAACTTTCTTCATATGGTCCATGTAACCTTGAGTTACGTCTTTACCTTCTTGGTATGAACCTCCTTGCAATGCTTTGTCTTTTGGAGCATTAATATTCATTGCTTTTATTATAGTAGATCTAGATCTTTTATCACTTGCTTGAGCTAATGCTCTTGTATTAGGTGATAATTTTTTATCAGGAGGACCATCTTTCACTTCTGTAATTGTAGATTCGTCTTGTGTATCTTCACCTTCCATAGCTTTCATTCTAAAAGCTTTTCTAACATCTGCTTTAGGTGTCTTTACAATATCACCAATCATGTCCATGTTCTTTAACATTTTTCTCAATTTAGCTTTAATCATTCCAGCTGATGATGCTGACATATACATATCAGGTAAACCCTGTATGTTTACTTTAAAATACATTTCTTCAGTCAATTCAGTTTCAGGTGTTATAAAATCTGCATATTCTTCTGTGGCATTTACTTTAGCTTTTCCTAAAACTTTATTAGTAGCATTAGTAAAACCTTTATCTCTTTTAGCAGAAGCTGATTCCATATCCTTTTCATGACCTGGTTCTTGACCTGATTTATCTAAATAATTATAAATTTTATTCTTTGAAATTTCGGCTAATTTGAATTGATCTTTAAACATAATGTTATCCTTGCTTTTAGTATCTGTATATTTATTAAATTCTGGGACTAGATTTTCTTTAACATTTTTAAATAAATCAAAATGGCCGAATTGGGCTTCAGCATCCTCGTGAGATATATAGTCTACCCTTAAAAAAAGATCACCATATCTTTCTTTCATTTGCCTTGACACTTGGGCTCTTGTTAAACCTCTCAATAAAATAGGAGGTCTTACGTTATCTTGAAAATCTACTCTAAATAATCTCATATTCTATTTATTACACTTTTGAATCTTTAATATATGAAAAATTACCTTGCTTGTAGAACTCAATTAAAGTTTTAAATCTATCACCCGATTGAGTTTTATGTGATATAATCCATACATTTACATCAGACATTTCACCTAATATATCCCAAAGTATATCTGTAGCTTCAGCATCCAATGAACTATCCCCTACTTCATCCATAATTAATAAATTAGTATTAACAGAATTTTTTATCTTAGCTATTTCTCTCCATGTAAACATTAAAGCTAAATCAATTCTCATTTTTTCACCTTCAGAAAAAGATGCATAACTAAAATTGTCTCTATACCTACTTTTTATTATTTCATTAAAATTTTCGTCTAAGTTAAAAGAATAATTTGCACCCATTTTATCTAGGTACATGTTAATCATTTTATTCATTATTGGCAAATACTGTTTAATTATTTTAGCTTTTATACCTGTGTCTTTCAACAATACTTTGCAAACTTCAAGATAATGTTTACGTTCCATTAATTGAATCGATTCGTGTTCAACTTTCTTTCTAAGATCTTTTAACTCATGAAGCTCTGCTCTTGCATCATTAAGTGATTTAACATCTGCAGATATATTTTTATTTTTATTAAGATTAGACATGTAACTTTGTTTAGATCCAATTTCAGCTTTAACCTTCGTTTTATTGCCACTGACTGTATAAATCATATTTTTAATTACAAGATTAGCCTTAGTTTGTTCTTTCAATTTTTTTATAGCACTGTCTGCTATAGATACAATTTGATCTGCTTTAGATTTTTTTGTATTGTGAAATTCTATTTGTTGATGTTTGTGATCATCTGTTAGTGGTTGTTCACATTCAGGACATGTATTTTTAGTTGAATAAAAATCTAACTTCTTATTATGATTTTTTAATTCGGTTTTAACTCTTACTAATTGATGTTCACCTTGCTTTAGCTTTTCGATCAACACGTTATCTGAAGATATCATGTCTGTGTATTTTACAATATCTGAATCTAGTTCAGAAAGTTTTTGGTTTAATAAATTAATTTCAGCAACTGTTCTTACTTCTTCTTGTTCTATTTTATCCGTTGACTCTTTTGATCTAGCATCTATATTCTCAATTAAACCATTTTGCGCAGATATTTTTGTTTTATTAAGATCTTTAGCATAATCGTTTTCTTTTAAATTCAAATCTAAATCAGAAACCTTTGATCTAAGTATTGTATTCATTTTAGAAAAAACAGTTATATCTAATATCTCTTCTATTATACCTCTTCTTTCGTAATTAGACAAGTCCATAAATGATTGATATCTTGCTGAACCTAGTATAACAATTTGAGTAAACGATTTATAATTTAAACCAATTATATCTTCTAATTTATCTTGATAATCTCTTAAAGAAGCTTCTTGTATAAGCAATACTCCTTCTTTGTAAATTTCAAATATATTAGGTTTTACACCTCTTATTATTTTATATGATACTTGATTTATTTTAAGATCTAATTCAACCAATAAACCTTTTTCATTCACTGTATTCAGTAACTGTGCTTTTGAAACATTTCTATAAGGTCTATTAAAAATAGTAAAACACAGAGCGTCTAACATAGTTGACTTACCAGCACCGTTTGGTCCTGTTATTAAAGCAGATGGTGTTCTACTTAAAAATAATGTTTGTCCTGTGTTACCTGTTGATAAAAAGTTCTTATAAGTTATTTTTTCAAATACTATCAATTTCGTCCATCCTTAGCGCTTCGTCATAAATTTCTAACATTAATTTTTTTATAGCTTCTTTACTATTTTCTGTTGCAACATCATCAATATACTCTTTAATTAAATCTGTGGTTGCAATAACTTTAATCATGTCACCTACGTTGTCTTCGTTGTATTCCTCAAAGGATTCAATTATTTTTAATTCATATGGATCCTGATGATTTATTTTATCAACAAATTTTTCGAATGATTCAAAGTCTGATTTTTTCTTCACCACTAATTTGACAAACGAATTATGTAAGTTGTCAATGTTAAAATCTGTACCATCATCCCAAAATATTTTATTGAAATAAGTATTTTTGTTTTGTACAAAATCCATTGATAGATCAGTTGTATCCATTATCCAAAAACCATTCTTACCAGAAGCATCATTCCAATTCATCTGATAAGGTGTGCCAACATAGTTTATATTACCTCTTTGTGATTGTGTATGGTAATGACCTGATATTACATATTTCCATTCTTTGAAATCTGAAACTTTCAATTCAGCTCTAGCTGTATGACCTGGATGCATTAACATTCCATCAATTTCGAAATGTCCTATGAGTAATTCACCACCATCTTTGACTCTCTGATTACATTCTTCTTGATTTTCTTTACATATCCAAGGTATTAGAGTAATTTTAACACCATCAAGTTCAATATCTTTAATGGTGTCGTAATATTCAATACCTTCTTCGTGGTTTATTATTTGTGAAGGTGAGTTATTTTCCAACGAATATCTGAGAGGTATGTCATGATTGCCTACTATGCCATAACATTTCATATTTCTTTTCTGAAGATTTTCAACAAACATTTTCTTTTGAAATGCCATTGTTTGGAGATTAATCCATTTACGATTATCAAAATAATCACCAGTCTGAATTATAGTTGTTATTTTATGCTTATCTATGTAAGGCCAAAAAACATCTGTCCAAAATTTCTCTTGCCAATATTGTATTGTTAAATTAGTATTACGAGCACCAAAATGTGTATCGCCAACTATCGCTATTTTCATTAATTGTCCTTTGGTTCAGATTCTGACAATGGTGTGCCTTTGTACGAATCTCTTTCAGATTTATTCCAACCTGTTTTTAATCTAAAACCTGTTGATCTTTTTGGATTATTTTTTCTTCCTTCTTTAATGTCTCCTAACTTCTGATCTGCAATTGCTTGTGCATCTGTTGTTGCTTGTGATGCAAATTCAGGATCATTCATATGTGTCAATTCAGCTGTTTGTATAAGTTTAAGATTCAATTCGTATTTCTTTTTTTCTTTTTTAATAGTCTGTACCATATGTGAAAATAATATTTGTGTAACGTATGCAAATCCATTGTTAAAACGATTTCCGTCAAACAAATGCATATAGTTAACAGCTCCTAATATAGCATCTTGAATCATTTCTTCTCTATATACATATCCTCTAAAATTTGGAGATAAAGATAATCTCGTAGCCATTTTAATAACACATTTACCTAAATATCTTCCCATTATTGGTCTTTCAATGCCTTCAGCTATTTTTTCTTTACATGATCGTGCATATGCATCAAGAGCTTTTGTAAATTCTTTATTATTAACATAATGTTCACTAGTTGGTTTAAGTCTTGTTCTTTTTTGTTTTTCCTTAGGAGGATTATTATGTCCTATTTCACTCATTGTTATAGTTCCAATTTCGAAATTTTAAAATTAAAAGATTCGTCAACGTAGAATTTTATTCTTTCGTTAGCGTGTCTTAATACAAAATTATCTCTTGCTTTGTATTTTAGATTATCTACAATATCAAACACTGTTGCTTTTCTACCATTATCAGCTTTTCTCAATACTCTTCCTATTGATTGTAAAACTTTTATTTTTGATTTAGTAGGATGTGCAAATATTAAATTGTGTAGATTTCTAATATTAATACCTGTGCTAAAAACTCCTAATGAAGCTACTATCACAGTATCATTTTCTTCAGTTAAATATCTTATTGTTTCTCTCAAATCTTTATCTGTTTCACCAGCAACGTAATGTTTGTCTTTTTTTGTCTGTAAAAGATTAAATATTTGTTGACCATGAACAAGTCTATTGAATACAACTAAAGTATTACCTGGCAATTCTCCAGCCATTCTAGCTATTATTTTATTTCTTTTTTCATAATTGATGAGAAATTCTATTTCTTCTTGGTATTTATATGTGCTTACTAATTTACAATCTTCTTGTTTATATTCAAATGATAAAACTCTCACGTCTAATTGTGACACTTGATCCCTATCAATGAGTTCTTTAGTTGTAATTATTTTAGTTAATGGACCAAACAATCCTTTCAAAACTAACTCATGAGTTTTTGTATCTTGTAATGTACCTGTTAAACCTATTCTATCTGGACATATTAACATTTTATTCATAATTTTTTGTATTGATTTAGATTGGGCATGGTGAACTTCATCAACAATTATAGAACCAAATTGTGCAAACCAACTAGATGGTTGGTTGTGTATTGATTGCCATGTTGATATAATACATCTATTGTCTGTGTCTTTTTCAACACCACTAGTAATACCATATGGCACATATTTTCCATTTGAATATTGTCTAAAGTCTCCTTGTAATTGACTT
>TARA_R110002153_G_scaffold106689_3_pt1 | contig 43947 bp, 38 predicted proteins | sample TARA_R110002153 | Tara Oceans TARA_R110002153 (sample SAMEA4398193) | marine metagenome | biome: Polar Biome; feature: [SRF] surface water layer (ENVO:00010504); material: water (ENVO:00002006), including particulate matter (ENVO:01000060) such as... | depth 5 m | reverse complement strand
AAAGCATTAAGCGAGTTTACAAACGGCAAAGCAAAATGCTCTCACGCAATGGCTAGAAGGCTTTCTGAATCTACTGGAACGGGCGTTTCTATTTGGATAAACATGCAAGCAAAGCTTGACACGTGGGAAGCTGAAAACATGCCCCTTCCCGATAATATCCAAGCTATACCTGATCACAAGGTTGCTTAAAAAGCTCTTCAAAAAAGTACCAAAATCAATGGAGTCAAAAATCAACCGATGTAACTCCAGATACTTAATATTTTAGGTAGTCTATTTAACGTTGTTCTGAGCCTATCGATTCTTTAATAGGTGGCAAAATTAACTATGCCACGTCACTTTTAGCTTTAGAGTTGAGTTAGTTGATGAAAACTGACAGGATAACAATCTTGTACAAAAGGACAGTATTTTTACAACTGCAACTAGTATATAGTTGCAACTTCTAGAAGTAGGCTATAATCATATGAGTAAAAAGGAAAGACTCACAGAAGAGTTATTACAACGCCCTTCAAGCTTTAAATGGGACGATTTGGTTTCTGTTATGAAATATCATGGCTTTGAAATGAAAAATGCCAAAAGAGGTTCAGGAAGACGTTTTTATAATCCTGAGACAAAGCAAGTTGCTAAATGGCATGAACCTCACCCTAGCAATGAAGTTAAAAAATACGTTGTAGATGAAGCTATAGCTTTTATCAAGGAGCAAAAGAAATGAGTAAATTATTAGAGTATAAAGGTTATCTGGCCTCAATTAATGTGTCTGTTGATGATAAATGCATTTATGGAAAGATTGAATTCATTAAGGACAGCATCGTCTTCGGAGCGGATAATTTTGTTGAGTTAGAACAGCAATTCCATGACGAAATAGATGATTACATTGAGTTTTGTGCAGAAGTAGGAAAAGAGCCAGAAAAAACTTTAACTGGTTCTTTTAATGTAAGAATTGGCCCTGACCTTCATAAGAAATGCTTAATACGAGCAAAGCAAGACGATGTTGCTATGAATGAAGTTATTAAAGTAGCTGTTTGTCAATACGTTAATCAAAGTGAAGTTCATAACCATAATCACGTTAATGTTAATATTCACAAAGAAGTTCGTGATGATTCTGTATTTACACAGCCATTGACTGTTCGTAAGACGAAGTTGTGGGTTGTGGAGAATAAATTACATGCTTAATAAATTGCACTTACGTAGCCGAATCGTTAAGTCGTTAAACTATGAAGATTACTGGGAACGCTCTATAGAAGATGTTAACGAACGAGAAGGTTTTTTACAGGTAACTGTCAGTAAAGCCAGTAAAAATGAAAAAAATTATATAATTGACAAAGAAGTTATTACTTTGGTTTTGTCTGGCGTTGTTAAAGCCTTAGTAAAAAATGAAGACTCTGACGAAGTGGATGATGCTCTAGAGATCATGAAAGTAGATGTTGATTTTCATTTGATCTATACATACGATATTGACAGTGAGGTAGTTGAACAATTATTTGTTGATGAAGCTTGGTTTTTCGAAAGGGATTCTCGTTTATTTCTTAGTGAAGTAGTAAATAGTCTCCTTTCAAATACTAATCACAATTACATTAAGATCCCCTTGATATAAGCTACAAAAGAAGAATTAACAGGACATCCATGATAATTAATTGCGAAGCAACCCTTTAGTCGGCAACGCCGATGCTCTTGCCCTACCCTCGACTCAAAGCTCGCCACTTATCGGCTCATTTTTGTAAGTCAATCGCCAAGGACAGGCGATTGAGTAATAGCTCGTCGGGAACGAATTATAACGCTTATCAAGACACCCACTGTAACAAAAACGATAAAGCATAGTGAAATCAATACACTATGGGAAATGGTACTGCAGAAAAGCAATGGCGTAGCCACCATAGCTGTTTTCGGCGAAGCCGATTATTTTGTCTTTTGATTTACCCTCGCATGTATGTTCGCCGATTATCTGGTGAATTTAGTGGGGCAATTTGCAAGGACGCAAATTGAGCTTGTCCTCGTCTGGAACGAGTACAAGCGACCTGCTAAATTTGCCTGATAGTCGGATGAAGAACATAGTTGGCGAGCGGCCTTTCTTGGTTACTTCTTTTGGCTGTAGAAAAGAAGTGACTGGTTCGAAGGGATTCGAGACAAAACCGTCACGGATGACGGTAAGCGCAGCGCATGCTCTACCCACGAAGTGAATGTTCGCGCAAACCAGCGCAAACATTCACTTCACAGCAAACACCGGATCCAACTCACTCACCCCCAACCCACTCTTCTTAGTCACCCGCAACTGCGTAGGTATCCTCTCCTTCATCGCCTCAATATGACTAATCACCCCAATCATCTTCCCAGAAGCATTAAGGTTATCCAGCGCATCTAAAGCGATATCCAAAGTCTCAGCATCCAAAGTCCCAAACCCTTCATCTAAAAACAACGAATCAATACTGGTTTTATGGCTGACTAAGTCAGATAAAGCCAAAGCCAAGGCAAGACTAACCAAGAAACTTTCACCACCTGATAAGGTTTTGGTATCCCGCTCTACGTCACCCTGCCAAGTATCGAGTACGGTGAGCGCTAACCCTTGCTCTTCTTTACGTTTAAGCAAATAACGACCATGGATGCGGTCGAGTTGTTTATTGGCTAAGTACACTAAGTTATCTAGAGTTAGTCCTTGGGCAAAACGGCGGAATTTGTCGCCGCTGGCTGAGCCTATTAAGCCGTGCAGGTAACTTAGCTGATCATAATCTTGTTTTTGCTGTTCGATTTGGTCGAGTAGCTGTTGTTGCCGTGAGGTTTCTTTTTGGCCTGCTGATAATTGGCTACTAATGCCACCTCGGCGTTCTACAAGCTCGTCTTTTTCAGTTTGTAACTGTTGTAGAATTACTTTGACTTCATCTTGCGGGGTTTGCTGCCACAAGGCTGCGTCTTCGACATTATTAAGCTCGTTAAGCTGAGTGGCGGATTGTTCTAACAAGGTATTAGCACGCTGTAACTGTGTATCTAGTTTTTGTTTTACACTTATAAGATGGTTGCGTTGTTCTTCGGGTAGCAATGCCATTTCAAATTCGGCTTGGTTAACAAAAGGGCTGTTGCTTAATAACCCATGCCATTTTTCGGTGAGTTCTTTAAGTAACAATTCAAGCTCTGTTTGCTGTTGTTGTTTTGCTTTAATGGCGGCTAATAGATCGTTATCTTGTTGCGCAATATTTTTATGGATCAGACTCGCTGACTGATTTGTTTGTTCTGCGCTGTCGAGTTGTCTATTAGCTTCTGCCCTTGCTTGCAAAACGGTTTTGTCGCCAAATAACTGCTGGCGCTGTTTAGTGGCTTCTTCCCATTGCTGTTTTAGGGTAACTTCTTCTAACTGCATCGATATCAGTTGTTCATTCAAACCCAACAACTGCTGCTCAATTGCTGCATGTTCAGCACTTTTAACTGCTATTTGTTGACTTAACTGCTCTTTTTGGTGCGTTTTTTGTTGAAAAATCTGAACGTCTTGACGTTTACTTTGTAGCCATTGCAGCAGTTCATTTTCTGGCGGTGCAATGTAACCTAAGGCAACAATATCGGCGATCAAGGCCTTTCGGTTTTTATCTACAGACTCAATAAGCGTTGTGAATTCTTGGGACGTTTTTTGACTGCTTTGTTGCAGGGATTGTTGGCTTTGCTCCAGTAATTTTAGTTCGCTGTTGAGTTTGTCCCCTTGCCGTTCGGCAATGTTTAACGCTTCTTTGTTTGTTTGGCGTTCTTTATCTAGCTGGCTAAGTTGCTTTAATTGTTTTGATAGTTGTTCGGACTGATTTTGCATACCTTGCTCGAAGGCTTGCATGCTCTGCTGATCGCTGATGGCAAAGTCTAGTTGTAAGGTTTCTACTCGGCCTTGCCATAAAGCGGATAACTCAGTTTCGAGTGTGTTCAATTCAGCCAAGTGGCTTTGTAGCTGATTGATTTTAAGCTCTAGGGAGTCGAGTTTTTCGCGAACCGCTTTTCCGTCTTGTTCTAATTGGTTTAACAGCGTTTCTGCTTGGTGTTTTCTGGTCACGGTTTCAGGAATATCTATCGCCATCTCAGAAGATTTGGGGTGTTCGGTCGCCCCGCACAATGGGCATTCTTGATCTGCTTTAAGTAACTGGCGATATTGAGCCAGTTGTTCTTCTTGGCTGACCAGCTGTTGTAAATCTTTGCAATGTTGTGCTTGTTCTTGGTACTTCTGCAATAAAGTATTGCGCTGTGCCCTTAGTTCTTCAGCTTGGGGTTGGCTAGTTTGCAACTCACTGTGGTTGTTTGTTTTGTCTTTATCTAATTGCAAATAACGGCGTTGAATTTCTTTGGCGCTATGTAATTCAGGCCAGCGAAGATTAATAGCGGCTAAATGGTTTTCAAGGCTTGTTACGTCTGACTCAAGGGTTAAGGCTTGATATTGCGATTCTTTTTCTGCTAGTGCTACCTGTTGCTGTTTTAAACGTTCGGACAGGTTTTGCCATTGCCCCTGTAGTTGTTGTTTAACCTTGTTGTTCTCATTGAGCTGCTTGTCGATGCTTAGGGTTTGTTTTTGCAGAGTTTGGGCGGTTTGACTATCTCGTTCAAGTTGCGCAAGTGATGCACTCCAGCCGCTAAGTTGCTCGCCTACAGCACTGTCTGCAGCATGCCCAGTTAGGTAGTTTTGGGCAAGGCAGTGTTGCTCGTTTAAGCCTGTTAACGCCGCCTGTAAGTCTTGCTGTTTTGTGGCCGACTCTTGCTGTTGTTGCTGTAAATGGCGAATAGTCTGTTGTTTATCACTGTGCTTTTCAGTTAAGGCGCTTATTTGGCTATCAAGGGGCATAACTTGCTCGGTGATCAACTGTTCCTGACGTTGCTGAGCTAGTTTGCTGCTTTTTAATGATTGTTCAGCCAGTGACAACTTATCGGCTGCACTTTTTAACTCTATTTCTAACTTGTTTTTTGTTAGTTGCTGAGTAGCCAATTGCTCATTCGTTTTAGTCTGTTGCTGGGTTACCTCAACTAAACGTTGCCAATTAGGTCGCAGGCGTTCAGCCGGTGCGCTTTTTTCGAGCAAGCTTAAATCGACTTGTGCATCGGCAATGGCTTGTTTGGCGTCACTGCATAAGATTGTGGCATCTTGCTGGCTTTGCTGCGCACTGAGGCGTTTATCCCACCAGTTCACATGGCTTTGATTGGTTTGGATCTGTTGCTCAATGCCGCTTTGTTTGTCTTGTAGTTGTTTGAGTTCGTCTTGTAAAGCTTGTTTCTGCTCTGCGCTGAGCACTTGAAACGTATTCGCCCCCATCTGTAATTCATTTAATCTTTGTTTGGCTTGGCTGTGATGTTCATGCACTTTAACTGAAATCTGCCCATAGACTTCAGTGCCGGTTAGCTCTTCGAGTAACTCAGCTCTTTTATTTTCATCGGCATTCAAAAATGCCGCAAAGTTACCTTGGGATAACATCATAGACTTAGTAAAGCGGCCAAAATCTAGGCCGGTGAGTTTTTCTATTTCTTCACTTTTTTGGCGAATTTGTGTGGCCAATACTTTGCCTGTGGCCACTTCGGCCAATTCAGCATCTGCGGGTTGTAAGTTGCCATCCGAGTTGCCCCGCGAACGGCGCATACTCCAAAACGCACGGTAAGCGGTGCCTTTTACTTCAAACTCTACTTCGGCCAAACACTCGCTGGTGCCTCTGGTCATAATTTCATTGGAAGAATTAGTGATTTGCCCAAGCCTAGGGGTTTGATGATAAAGGGCTAAACAGATTGCATCGAGTAAGGTAGTTTTGCCCGCGCCGGTTGGGCCAGTGATAGCAAATAGGCCGTTTTCAGCGAAAGGTGATTGGGTGAAATCAATTTTCCATTCACCCTTAAGTGAATTGAGGTTTTTTAATCGTATGCTTAAAATTTTCATGCATCAGTCCCCTGATGCTCTACCTCAGACAATATTTGGCTAAAGCGCTGTCGCACTTGTTGCAGAGTCTCTTTTTCATCGTCGGATTCGAACGACTCCATAGCTAAGCGTTTTTCAAATACATCTGCGGGGGTTAACTCAGCCAGAGTTTCACTTTGCATTTGGCTAAGTAATTGCCTGCGCTCGTTGCGCGAACGGCGTAGTTGCAACACCTCAACATTTAACCCTTCGGTCATGGTTTGAATGCGCTGCTGTAAATCAGACAAATAGTCTTGGCTGTCTACTTCTAGGCATAACCAACAAGGTAATTCTGACGAGTTAGTTTTTAAAGACTGTAACCCGGCTTCTATTTCTACCAAGTCGCCTTTGATCACTTGCATCGGCTGAAACAATGGCACTTCAATTGGCTGTAAACTTGTGCACTGTGCGCCGCTAAACTCCACCAGCATCACTTGTTTAGATTTGCCTAGTTCATCAAAACTCAAAGGTATAGGTGAGCCGCAATAACGAATATGTTCAGACTTGGCGACTATCTGCGGTTTATGGATATGCCCCAGTGCTATGTAATCAGCCGGTGGAAATCCGTCTGCTGCAAAGCCGTCTAAGGTGCCGATGTAAATATCGCGGACACTTTCAGATTGGCTCACACCTAGCGCGGTTAAATGACCGGTGGCAATGATAGGTAAATCTAGTCCGCTTTCTTGTTTCTTAGTTAAGGCTATTTGGTAAAGTGTTTGATAATGCTGTTTGATAGCATCACCCAGTGCTTGGCGCTTTTCTAGCCCAGTTTCACCTGCGACACTTTGCAATACATCTCTGGCCCTAATAAAAGGCACCGCACACAAAATGGCCCCTGGCTGTCCTAGCTTGTCGGGGATAGTGAACACTTGCTCATCAATAGAAATACCCGTACTGGCTACTACAAAAGTATTCAAACAGGCGAGAATTTGTTTTGATTCGTTTAACGTAGACACTGAGTCGTGATTACCGCCAAGCACCACCAACACACAGTTGAGCTTTTGCATATCCACCACAAACTGGTTATACATTTCACGAGCGTAACTGGGCGGCGTGCCAGTATCAAAAATATCACCAGCTATGATCACTGCGTCTATTTGTTGTTTTGCTACTTGCTGTAACAGCCAGTCAATAAAACCTTGGTGCTCGTCTTTGCGGCTTTTAGTGAAGAAACTTTGGCCGAGGTGCCAATCAGAGGTGTGCAGTATCTTCATTGTGACTCTTCCCAGACTTCTAAAAATAAGTTATTTCGGTGCAATAAGTGCAGATGGGCATTATACCCATGCCACTGCATTTTGTTGAACTAACTATCTCTGGGAATTTAAAATATGAATGGAGAAAACAATCAATATTTCAGCTATTTAAGACCTTCAATTTCAAGATCCCAAAACAGACTTAAGATTGCATTTCCCCAATAATGTTATTGCTCAGCGATGGCCGCAATGGATTTCACTGTTGATTTTGCTTGTTTATTTCTGTCCCAAAGCAGCGGGTAATTGGTTCTGTTTGCAATGGGGTAATCATTTTTCCATGACATGCCGTCGTGCAATCCCCAAAAGGTGACGCGATCTATTTTGTCTCGTTTTCGATAAAAAATTTCAAATATTTCAGCATAACGTTGGTCGAGTTGTGTTTGTACGTCATCAGGCAGACCATGCTTGTAGGGATCGAGGAAAACCTCAAACTCTTCTAACTGAAATTGCGGATGCAGCAAACCAGTGCCAATCACTTGCCCTTCTTTAGTCAGTGGTAAAACGTCGATATCCAACTCGGTAATCATCACTTTTAAGCCTAATGCGGCATAGGCATCTATCGCATCTTCAATATACTTATTTTTAGGGAAGTTGAGCCCCCAATGGCCTTGCATGCCAATACCATCAATACGTATACCTGCAGCTTGAAGTTTTTTCACCATTCGTACTATGCCATCACGCTTTTCTGGGCGCCAAGCGTTAAAGTCGTTGTAATACAGCTCAGTATTCGGTGAATATTGTTGCGCAAATTTAAATGCGGCTTGTACCATAGTATCGCCATCGCCCACAGCATTAACCCAAGTAGTAGGACGATAGGAGCCATCGTTGTCTATCACTTCATTCACTACATCCCAGGCATGTACTTTACCGGCGTAACGACCAGCCACAATTTCTATGTGTTTTCTCATGCGCTCAAGTTGCTGCTTGGATGTATTCGGTTGGTTATCTGCATTAGTAAAAAACCAGTCGGGAGTTTGGTTATGCCAAACCAAAGTGTGGGCAACAATAAACATGTTATGTTTTTGCCCATATTCCACAAAAGCATCGGCAGGGCCAAAATTGTACACACCGGTCTGAGGGTTAATTGGCGCAGCTTTCATGTCATTCTCAACGGTAATGGTATTAAATTGTTGAGTGATGATGTCTTGGGAAACGGCATCTTTTCCGGTCACAATATCCTGATTAGTTGCCACACCAACTTTAAACGCGCCTTTAAATGATTCTTTTAAAATAACTCGGTCATTTTGGGTGTTGTCGCTATTGGCAGCAAATGCCCCAAAATTCATCAATCCTAGAGGGATTAATATCAACCAATAAAATGGTTTTTTATATGCTTTCATATTGACTCCTTATACATCACTTTACATGACAAACTTTACAACTAGTCAGTAATCCATAAGCCGCAGAGTAATTCAATATTGCTACCTAATTTCACAATAGAATTACCAGTTATATTAATTTTTTGCCTTTGGCTTTAGTGATTTTGACGATTGCCAAAATAATGTTTGTGGCTGTCGGTGAAAAAACCGGAGTCAATAAAAAGTATCATCGGTTCTGCCTCCACAAGTTCAGTTACTAACAAACCTCTATCTATTCACTGCGCTTTAATGCTGTCATCATTCACTTTTTCTAATTCAGCAATATGTTTGTTGGCGGCTTGTAGTTGTCGCTCAATATCACAGCGAGCGTCGATCATTTCGTTGGCAATAGTGGCTAAATATTTAAACTCCGAGAACCCCAACTTTTTGCCATCCATATGTTGATATTCCCGTTTGCATCGATAAAAAAACATCACAAAGTTTAAAAAAGCACGTTGAAAGGTAATGTAACTTTTAATCAGTAAAATAATTAATGCCAATGAGGTAATAGTCATAATCAACAAACTGATACGCTCTACCTGTTCTTCAGCATCAGTGATAAGTACTGCCAGTTGGTTATTTACGTTAGTCAGTTGTGCTTCCAGGGTGTGAGCTTGCTCACGAAACTGACCTTGTAAACCAAGAGTATGGTCTAAACCAATAGTTTGATAAGCCTTCACCAACTGCAAAAAGCTGTGTTGGTAAGTGTTCAATAAGCTTTGTTGTTGCTGCACATTAAGCTGGTTGCTTTGACTAATAGCTAAGGATAATTGTTGATAAATCAAAGTCTCACGTTCAACATAATCCATATGTTTACGCAGTAAAAAATCTTTCTCGCTACGGCGCATTTGTAATAAAAGTACTTGTAAATCAGTTTGATTGAGCCGTTGTAATTGCTTTTCTAAACTATGGGTTGCCTCACGAAAACGCCCTTGAAAACCACTATTTTCATCGAGTCCAATTTGAGTTTGTAGTGTCACCAAAGAAAAAAATTGCGAGCGATACTGGGCAAAACTAAAACTTAGTTCATCAAATAGAGGATCGGTGTCACCTAGCTTGGCAAAAACAGGTTGGATCTGGTTAATTTTCTGAGAAAAACTATCAGCGCGATCTTTAAACTGCTCTACATATTTGGGTTCTAAACGTAATAAAAAGTCTTTTTCATGGCGACGTAATTGCAGCAATTCATTGCTCAAATTAAGTAACTGTTTACTTTGGGTATTAAGGATAATTAACCGGTTTGAGTTATAAATTTGGTTGCCAACCAACACTAACATCCCTAACAAACACACCGCGATAATAATGACTAAGCGAGTTTTAATCGAATCAAACTCTATTGTTGCTAACATAATTAAGCGCCCATAAATAGCATACCTAAGCATGGCATTTTATTATGACGTTTTTATGTATCTAGCCATCAGCAAATCGATTGATTAACCACTTGAGCAATCATTCAGTCTTTTAAAAAGGGTACATTTTTGTATTTAACCACAATATTTCACTTGTATTTGTGAGTTTCGCCCCTACTATAGCTTCACTTTGAAATACAAATTTAATTAATCTTTATGTGGGTTTGGCGCGCGTTTATTTTCAGCTTGAGTATTGCTCTTTTGACAGCAATATCAGCGCCTGCCCGCGCGTTAGAAAATTCACCTCAAAGCCACCAATATACTGCCAACCTGTTGGCTGATTTGCATAGTGACTTTAGCAATACAGACAGTACAAAAACCTTTAACAATAGTACATTGCTCACTCAGGCCTTTCTTTCTGACTATCTGCTGTCCAAGCACAAAGGCAAGTCAAAAACCCAGCCTGACATTGATAACAGCAAAGATGACAGCGGTAGCAATACTCCCAATAAGACGCCATCTTATCAAGGCAGATTTAATCCTAATATCAGTTTGCCAGCCTTTGAGCGCCAAGCCGCCAGTGTATTTGGCTCAGTCTCTCAAAATGAACCTATTTTTGTTTTAGCCTATGAATTTCAACCTGAAATTTTAGGCCTTAAGCATTTCTTAGCGCCGTTAATCGCTAACAATGCTGTGCCATGGTACTTACGTCCCGACGCAGCTAATAGCCATGGCCGTGTTGCCGGCTGGAAAGACGGTAACACCCTGTACAGCGGCACTATCACCTACCTTAGTTAATTCGTTCTCGCGCTTTTTACAGCGCACTTTTATTAATTTTATGAGTTTTATTAGTACATCTGTACTGACTTTGAACTGAAATTTATTTCGCGCCCGCGTATTACTGCGCCTGCGCTGCCCATTTGACCAATGCACTTTTAGCATTTCATCACTGTCACTTGGGAACAAAAGAGAACGAACATGCGTAAATCAAATACAAAGCCCAAACATACTTGGCAAATTTTGGTGATCATTATCACTGTGGTTATTCTGGGCTTAAATGCCATCCCTACTTTATACGGTAACAACAACGCCTTGCTGATCAACGCCGTAAATCCAACTCATTCACTGCCTAATCCCCAGCAACTAAATAGTGTAATGCAGCAAGAAAACATTCAAGTTCAGCAAATCATCAATGGCGAGACTGATAGCAAAATTGTTATTGATGGCGACGACGAAGCCCTTATGCGCGCCCAACAGCAGCTAAAAACCACCTTAGGCGATGAGTATAATGTGCGTTTGGGCAATCAATCGGCTGCACCGAAGTGGCTGCAAGAACTAGGCGTGTCGCCTATTAAATTGGGATTAGACTTAAGCGGCGGTGTGCTGTTTGTTTTAGAAGTGGATACCCACAAAGCCGACCAAGAACGCCTTAGTAATGCTAAAGACGAAACCTTACAAATCATCCATGACCAAGGTTTACGGGGTATGAGTGTGAAAATCGCTGCTGCTGATAACAAGGTTGATACAACAACCAACAACATAGGCAAAATTGACTTACATTTTCTTAGTCACCAAGCTGCGCAGGTAAAGCTAGTTATTAAAGAATTACAGCAACGTTTACCGAGCATAAGTTACTCACAAACTAATGACCGCAGCGGCACTTTAACTTTTCTAGAGCAGAACATTAATACCTTTCACCAAGAAATTATGGCGCAAGCTCTTAGCACCTTACGTGGCCGTATCGAAGAACTAGGGATCACCGAAGCGGTGACTCAACGCCAAGGACCCAACCGCATTCGAATCGAGTTACCTGGGGTAAAAGATCCTGAACAAGCCAAACGTATTATTGGTGCTACTGCTTCATTAGATTTTTATGAAATGGCCAATAGCGGCACTGCCAGCGCTAAGAGTTTTACCGACCAAAATGGTCAACGTTTACGGGTTGCACCTAAGCCAATATTCAGCGGTTCGAACATCGAAAATGCAAGTGCGGGGCGTGATGAAATGGGTATGGCACTGGTGAACTTGTCGCTCGATGGATTAGGCGGCAAAAAGATGTCTGAGTTTTCTAGAGATAACATCGGCAAACCTATGGTTACCGTTTTTTCTGAATACCACAAAAACACTGCCGATGAGATGATCAAAAAGAGTAAAGTCATCAACGTCGCAACTATCCAAGCTCAATTAGGAAACCGCTTTAGCATCACCAATTTAGACAGCCCACAAACGGCTGCAGATCTGGCGTTATTATTACGCGCCGGTTCGTTAGACGCCCCCATCACTATAGTGCAACAACGTACCATTCAAGCCTCACTCGGTAAAAACAATGTCAACAACGGCATTATGGCTTTAGCTATTGGTTTAGGAATTACGCTGGTATTTATGGGCCTGTGGTATCGCAAACTAGGACTGATTGCCAATGCCAGCTTAGTGCTCAACCTAGTGTGTTTATTAGGTTTAATGGCTTTATTGCCTAACGTGGTACTGACCTTACCCGGCATAGCGGGGCTGGTTTTAACAGTGGGCATGGCGGTTGATACCAATGTGCTGATTTTCGAGCGTATAAAAGAAGAACGTCAGCGAGGGCGAAGTAGCTTTATGGCAATTGAAACAGGTTACAAAGAGGCCTTCGCGACTATTTTAGATGCCAATATTACCACTATGATCACCGCGCTTATTCTACTGAGCATTGGATATGGCCCAGTCAAAGGTTTCGCTATGACCCTTAGCTTAGGTATTTTAACCAGCATGTTTAGCGGTGTATTTGTTGCCCACGTACTGACGTATCTAGTTAAACCACAAATCAAAGTTAAAGCACAAGTAGCGGCTAAACATCAGGAGCAAATCTAATGACGACTAAAACAATTACCCCTGCATCCAATAACAACGAGCAAAATACAATGAGTGAAACTACTGCTGTGACTACACCACTATCCACTTTCAGCAAATATCGTTTAGCAGGTTTTTATTTGGCGATTAGTTTGATGGTGTTATCCCTTATTGGGCTAGGTTTCAAAGGTTTAAACTTGGGACTAGATTTTACCGGTGGTTATATGACTGAGTTCACCACCTCACAAAGTATCGACAAAACCCAAATGCAAAGCCAACTTGCCAGCCATTTATCTGATGACTTTGAGCTAAACAGCAGCGCCGCCAATACCCAATGGACCATTCGCCAAGCAGATGGAGCCGCGAGTATCATCGACAAAGATTGGTTAAATACTTTTGCCAACCAAAGCGGCTACCACATTACCCCGCAAGACTCGGTATATATTGGTTCACAAGTGGGTTCAGAACTCATCGACAACGGTAGTTTAGCCCTGCTTGTTGCGGCCATAGCCATGATGCTGTATTTGACCTGGCGTTTTGAGTGGCGCCTAGCCTGTGGCTCATTGATCGCCTTAGTGCATGATGTATTAGTAGTGCTAGGTTTATTTGCGTGGCTGGGCTTATCCTTTGATTTAACAGTGCTTGCCAGTGTGCTCGCCATTATCGGTTATTCGCTGAATGACTCTATTGTTATCGGTGATAAATTACGTGAAGTTATGCGCGCCAAAACCAATATGAACATGAGTGATCTTGTAGACACAGCGGTTAAGTCAACCCTCACTCGGTCACTTATTACCTCAGGCACAACCTTGGCAACTATAGGCGCGATTTGGATATTTGGTGGTCAGCCGTTACAAGGCTTTGCAATCGGCCTTTTTGCCGGTGTGGTATTCGGTACTTTATCGTCGATCGCATTATCAGCAACCATTCCGCAACTCATAGGCCTACATCCAGAGTTTTATCAGCATCGTGCTCAAGAGTTGTTGCTTCACGAGCAACCCTAAACATCACACTCATAAGTGCTAATAGTTAAACACTAAGACAAAACGCTCATAAGAAGGGGCGTTTTTTATAGATGAGCTCATCTAGTGGTGCCACTTTACAGCCACACCAACAACTGATTGAGACATCAATAAAATAAAAATTAAGCAACTGCCAAGGATAGTAGCTAACCCGTTTATTTCTTCAACTAAAGATGAGAATTTAGAAATGATTTGTAATTAACAAATTTTAAAATAGCAGAACAATGACATTGAGAGATAAAAGCCAATATTTTAATAGGGGTTTAAAACCTAAAAAAAATCCGATGTTGTAAAAACATCGGATTTTTTAAAATGAAACAATGAATTTGTTTAATTCATAGTCATTGCTGACTGCTATATTATTTTAGTTTTCTAACTCTAAAAATTGTCAAAGGAAACAATAACAACAACAATAACCCAGTGCTACCACCGCCACTATCACCTGGAGTGAAAGTGGTGGTAGTAGTTGTTGTAGATACCGGCGTATCAACTGGTGTTGTAGTATCAACTTCGTCAGGTTTCGTCAATACGCCCGGATCGACAATAACACCATTAGCTTCAAGATCAGCGTCATTAGGTCCACCATCTTCAATGGATAAACGTATACATTGATCACCTTTCGTTAAACCAGAGGTATATTCGACGCTAGCAACAGCAGGACAGGTATCATTAGTGTTTCGAGGTGCCGAAGCAATAACATTGTTGGCGTTTGTCTTAAAATTATTCCAGCCATCAGCGGCTGTATATTTACGATACACGGCCTTATTCGGAATTGAGACACCATCAGGCAAAGGTATTACTATATCGATAGTTTCACCTTCTGCAAAACCTCTCACTTCAAAATCAATGACTGGCGAAATACGATTTTCAATTGGATAACTAGAATCGCTAGTATTATTGGGTGCATCTGCCCCCTTATCACCATGATTTATCAAATCATCATCAGAAACAGTCGCATTATCGGCGCCATAGGTATCTGCGCTACGTTTTGTAGTACCTAATGTTAACGTAATGCCTGATCCCACAAACATTGGATCATTATCATTACCCAGAGGTAACTGATTAATATTTGGGTTGTTGTCTAGATAATCTGCAATGCCGTCGCCGTCGCTATCGCCTGTTCCTTCGTCACTATCGGAAGTGCCGTCACCGTCAGTATCATCAGCACTTAGCGGTGGTGGGTTAGCGCTGGTTAATAAGATATCGAGGCTTTTTGTTGTAGCTAAACCACCTTCGTCAGTCACTGTTAGTTTAACTTTAACTATATTGGCACTTGCTTGATCGGGTATGAAACTGAAGTACTCGCTACCAGAGCTATATTCCGTGGCCCCGGTAATTTCCCATACACTTGTGGTGTCATCTTCATCAATAACATTGGTTTCTATCACGACCGGGTAGCTATTGCTTTTATTAAAAGATATACCATAAAGCGGCTTAGGCGAGCATTTAGCCGATACTTTACCTATTGCCTTAGCGCCTACACAGTAACTATCATTTAAGTAGGCCTTTAATTCGCCAACCCTTGGTGCAATGTTTTGATCGGTTAATGGAATAGTGATGGTGTTTTGCTCACCAATTTCTATAGGTCCATCAGCACCAACAATTGTTGCAAATAACGTATCGCTAGTGGTTATGCCAATATTGTCTGGTATTTCAAAATACTCTGTCCCAACTGTCTGACCTTCTTCAATGTATATTTTAATATCATCATCGTCGTCGTCGTCGTTGTGAATTATTTTATCTATCACAGTTCCCGAGAATTCAATGTAAAGCGCAGCTACTGTATCGCCTTTTATATTTTCACTTTTCGCAGCAACATTAAGGTTTTCAGGTCTCAATAGAGGATCAGGACCATAAAAATCAGATAGTGGTTTACCATTTAATTCAATCGTAATTTTAACTTCACCACCAATAACAGCAGTAGGCGATTGCAATAGGGTAGCTACAGGGATAACTATGGCTGGATGATAATAGTTAGCAGTATTACCGTTGCTATCCTTTGTCTCCCATCTAGCTAAGTAAAACCCTGAAGTTACCTTGAATTTTAACGGTAACTCAGCAAGAAGAGCTTCAGTTTCTTCTTGACTATTATCCTCATCAAAAATAGCGTCCACAGTAATAAAATCCAAAAGGCCTAAAAATGTTACGCTAGGATTAGGATCAAAAGCGTCAGATACAGTAGGAGCGCCACCTAATAATTCAGATGTGACCTTGGTTAAATAAGCTTGAGCAGGTAGTATTGCGAAATCATAGTCGTCGTCAAGCTCAGGGGCAGTAGTATCTACAATTTCAATAACTTGCTCTAGGGTACTAACTACTCTGTTACCGTCTTTTAATGCAAGAAGCTGCCAGGTTACAGTATGAGTGCCTAAGGAAAAACCTTCGGCAGGTGTATTGTCTGACCATGCATATTCAGTTAAATCATCCATCCCATCGGGATAAGCTGGCATTTCTAATTCAGGATATGGGCCTTCGCACACATCGGTGCAGCCTTGTTGTTGTGCAAAAACTTGGGTAGGAATAATAGCCCCCCCACTACTATTATTGTGAAAAACAATGCTTTTCTAAAGTAACTCATACTTAACATGAAACTTTTCCTTAGTTATTAGTACCGATGTCTATTTTTTATTAAAAAAAATTGTTAAAAACAACAGATTCTATATTTTAGTGGGCTGAAACACACAAAAAATTAACTGTGATTTCAAGCGTTTACAATAATGCTCTATTTCATCTCCTATTTCATGTCTTATTTTTACAATTGTTTAATCGGGTTGAGAATAAATTGAGAATTTAGGTTCATTAACAACAAATCAATCTCTCCCCTCAGGCGACTGTGACCATTTATGTTTGTTAGAGCAAGGCAATAAACATCGACTGCAAGCGCTAAGCACATACCTTAGTCATAACACCTTAAATACAGCTATAAAGAGAGATTATTTACTTGGGCTTTCTAAAAATAAGAATAAAACGGTCGGTATTTCCTGTCACTGTTTTACGGCCCACTTCAAAGGTTAAGGCATCGTCTGGTCGATAAAACTGATCTGATGATTTTTCTAAAACAAAACCCGCGGCTTGTACCTCAAGTATGACTTTTACGGCATCTTCACGTCTACGTAGTTCGTAAGTTTCAGGGGCCATATGGCGACGACTGTGATCAACAATCACATAAATACCACCAGGTTTTAAAGCATCGAATGTCGCTTGGTTTAATTTGACTTTGTCTTGGGCATCAAAATTATGATATTCACGAATGTTCAACAACATATCAGCATCGTGCATAGCAAAGTCTAAATGACCTAATTGGTATTGCTGCTCTTTGTTATTCCAGTCTAATTCTATGGGTAATTTTTTCGCTTTGTTCATTGGCTCAAGTGCCAATAAGTCATTCATATTATTTAACCATACTTCGGGGTAAGCGAGATGTAGCTCTCCTTTATCTTTTAAAAGTGGTGCCAAAATTTTGCTATACCAGCCATTTCCTGGTGCGAACTCAATAACCTTCATATCTTCTTTTAGACCAAAATACTCAAGAGCATAAAGAGGGTCGCGATTAAGGTCGCGAGCAGTATCTTCTTCGGTTCGATGTTCCATTTTTATGATTGCTAGCACCTTTTCTTGAAATGGACTAAGTGCAGCAACTACCGAGAAAGAGGTAGAAGCTATTAGCAGAATTAACAGTGATTTTTTCATGATTTTCCTTTCTAATTTAGAGACTAAATACTGCGAAAAATAATAACAGCTATGTCTGCTCTAAAGGCTATATTTATAAAAAATAGTGGCGAAAGTAGCTAAAATTGAAACTTCAAAAAAACTGCACTCAAAGTAATTTTGTTTAATATGATGATTTGAACAAAATCCACTGCTAATTTTGATTTTTAATGACTCCTTGGCTAGGACGTTTGCATTAGCTTACGGGCTAGCTATAATCCTGCCCTTTAATTTCTTCTACGCCACCTAAAAGCCTTGTAACTATGCAGTTTATTATCAAACTTCACCCAGAAATCATCATGAAAAGTCGCAGGGTGCGTAAACGTTTTACCTTTTTGCTGGAAGGCAATGTACGACGAATTTTTGAACTTAATCATCTGTCGGTTGAGGTGGTTTCATTTTGGGATAAGCTGGGCTTAAAGGTTAATCCACAATCCCTCGACAAACAAAATGACATTATTGATCTGCTACAACGTATACCAGGTATTGATCAGATATTGCTGGTACAAGAAAGTAAATTTACTAATTTACAGGATATCTGCAAACAGGTTAAACAAATCTGGCAACAGTTATTACTAGGTAAAAGTTTTGCGGTGCGTGTTAAACGTCGTGGCGAGCACCCATTTTCGTCTATGGAGCTTGAACGTTATGTAGGTGGCTATCTCAAGCAAAATTGCGATACAAATGGAGTCAATCTTAACGCACCTGATCTAACCATCGAATTTGAGGTGAATGACGACACCTTGACCCAAAATCACCGCCGCATTAAATGTTTAGGCGGTATGCCATTACCCACTCAGGAAGAAGTCGTATCCCTTGTATCCGGGGGTTATGATTCGGGAGTAGCAACTTACCAAATGATCCGCCGCGGCGCGCGCACCCATTTTTGTTTTTTCAATATGGGAGGCCGCGAACATGAAATAGGTGTTAAGCAGGTTAGTTATTATCTGTGGAAACGTTACAGCGAATCTCACCGCGTTAAATTTGTCGCTGTTGATTTTGCGCCAGTTGTGGCCGATATCCTCGAAAATGTGAATAACAGTCAAATGGGTGTAGTACTCAAACGTATGATGCTAAGAGCTGCGAGTAAAGTGGCTGACAAACTGGCCATTAACGCTTTAGTAACAGGTGAAAGTTTAGGTCAAGTATCCAGTCAAACTTTAACCAACCTAAGCGTTATCGATAAAGCCACAGATAAACTCATACTGCGACCATTAATTTGCATGGATAAGATGGAAATTATCGATCAAGCCAAACAAATAGGCACCGAAGACTTTGCCAAAATCATGCCCGAATATTGTGGCGTTATTTCACGCAAACCAACGGTTAAAGCACAACTGGAAAAAATTGAATTTGAAGAAAGCAAACTCGATTTCAGCATAATTGAGCGCGTAGTAGGCGAAGCTAGAATGCGCGATATTCGCTCCATAGGCCAAGAGGCAGAACAAGAAACTAAATATGTAACAAACGTAGAAGTACTGCCACCTGACAGCATAGTTCTAGATATTCGCGCCGCTGAAGAACAAGAACAAGCTCCGCTGTTATTACCCGAGCGAACAGTGAAACACATTCCCTTTTTTAAATTGGCCTCAGAGTTTCCTTTACTGCCACAAGATAAAGCCTATTTTCTGTATTGTGATCGCGGCGTGATGAGTCAATTACAAGCCTTGTTGTTACATGAACATGGTTATACAAAAGTGCAGGTATATCGTCCTTAGTTACACTTAGGTACGTTTTACTTACTTTTTGCTGCTGTTGGCAAAAAGTAAGTCGCATCGAAGGGATTCGGTGTGAAAACTGCCAAGGAAGGCAGTAAGCCCCAGCGCATGTTTTAGCACCTTGTAAAAACAGAGCCCACTAAAGCATAAAAAACAATTACCCCTCGAATCCCATCCACTTACTTGCTATATTCGCCCGCATATAAATAAGGTTTAGTGTCGTTTTACAACAACACAAACTAAATGGGAATTTGGTGAAAGTCCAAAACTGTACCCGCAACTGTAAACGTTTATCAAAACGTAAGTCAGATACCAGCCTTATATACCTTTACAGTAAACAGTTACAATAAAGAGTTTACTTAAAGACACCTTTAAATTTTCGTGCGGGAACACACGGATACATTATCTTTGAACCGCTTCCATGCTGTTTATGATGTGTTTCCTTTCTCGTGACACTTGAGTCAACATCTTGATTTTGAATGTTTTTCTGACTATTAAATACAAGCGTAAATGCGAGCCAGTAAATGTCTAGCCCAAGATCCCTTATTGCTAACAATGTGAACCTAAAAATTGGTCAACATCAGATTTTGTCTGATATTTGTCTTAATATAGGCGCCGGTAAGGTTATGGGTGTATTGGGGCCAAATGGTGCCGGTAAAACCAGTTTACTTAAAATGTTATCAGGGCAGCTAAATAGTCACAATAGTGTTAGTTGGAACAATAAGACGCTGACAGATTACGACCCAATGTCTTTAGCGCAGCAAATTGCTGTGGTCAATCAGCTTAACGAAAGTGTGTTTGCATTAGACCTTTACCAAATAGTACGCATGGGGTTGTTACCCCACAAATCATTACTTAGCAGACACACAGCTGACGACGAAAAAAGTATCAGAGACGCCATATCCCGAGTCGGACTGGATAACAAAGCGCAACAAACCTTTAGTTCCTTGTCTGGTGGTGAACAACAACGAGGTTTAATCGCCCGTGCGTTAGTGCAAAAAGCGGCACTTATAATCTTAGATGAGCCGGTTAATCACCTCGATGTGTATTATCAATACCAAGTACTGAGTTTGTTGCGTTCCCTTGCGCATAACTTAAATATCACTGTGGTGATGAGCCTACATGAGCTCAATTTAGCGGCTAATTATTGCGACCATTTATGCTTATTAGACCAAGGCAAAATGGTCTCTCAAGGCACACCTGAACAAGTACTTACTGCTGAGCGTTTACAACAAGTATTTAAGCTCCCTTGTCAAATAAGACATGACGGCATCAACTCCGCGTTTAGGGTGGACTTCTACGCTCCTGATGAAGTCGAATTAGATACTTCTCCTGCTGGTAAGGAGCCGCTTGATGAATAAAAAATGGTTACTTTTATGTTTACTGGCCATCCTATCTCCATTGGGAGCCCTGTTTTTTGGTGCGGCAGATTTATCTAGCTCAGAACTGATCCAATGTATCACCCAAGGTTGCCAAGATCCGGTAAATAACATGATCTTCTGGGAAATACGCGCCCCAAGAGTATTTGTGGGCTTTTTAGTTGGTGCTGGTTTAGCGGTAGCCGGTGCCACTTTGCAGAATATTACTCGTAATGGTTTAGCCGATCCTTATTTATTTGGGGTAGTTTCGGGCGCTGGATTAGGCGCTAGTATTGCCACCTTGTTATTTGACAGCAAGTTAGCCGAGCAGCTTGGTCTGATGCAAATGTTCCCTAGTTTGTCTTTTTCGTTGGCTTTACCATTTGCAGCATTTTTAGGCGCATTATTCGCGGTGTTTTTAGTGCAACTTTTAGCCACCAAAACCTTTGGCAGTAAAACCGAACATATGTTGTTAGCCGGTATAGCTGTGTCTTTTATGCTCAGTGCCCTGAGTCACTTCATATTATTTTTAGGTGAACCTTTTGCCGCTAACAAAGTGATATTTTGGCTAATGGGAAGTCTAGCCCGAGTCGAAGCTTGGTATGCCTGGATCATGTTGCCAGTAGTATTGATAAGCGTGGCAATATTGTTGCTTTATGGCAGACATATGGATGCTTTATTACTGGGCGACGAAAACGCTAAAACCTTAGGCGTACAAGTCACCCGATTACGTATTTTATCACTGGCAATTTGTGCCGCTCTAACCGCCTGTATTGTGTCTTATTGTGGTGGCATTGGTTTTGTTGGTTTGATGATCCCGCATATTGTTAGAAGTTGGTTGGGTGTCACCAGTCGTATTGTGATTATTGGCTGCGTGTTGCTTGGCGGCGGCTTTATGGTGTGGGTAGATGTGTTAGCTCGTGTGACCCTACCCGACCAAGAAATCCCCATAGGCATTATCACTTCTGCTATTGGTAGTGTATTTTTTCTGCTGGTGATGAGTCAGAGGCGAAATTAATGAACAAGGTATCTCAAATAATATGAATACACCTACGCCTGCAGTTTTTACAGCCGAATATTGGAATATTCCACAACTGGATAAGTCCCAGTTACCTGCCATTGAGCGTCACATTGACACTAAAACTAAACCATTAGGTGCCTTGGGACAACTCGAAACACTGGCGCAACAGTTATGTTTGATTCAAGGTTACAACTCTGGTAATTACCAACATATTGAGATCACACAACCCACTATTATGATTTTTGCGGCCGACCACGGTATTGCCAAAAACGGGGTGAGCATTGCACCAAGTGAAGTAACCGGGCAAATGGTGGCAAACTTTTTAGCGGGCGGTGCGGCCATTAATTGTTTTTGCGATAGCTTAGATGTGCAGATAAAAGTGGTGGATGCGGGTATGTTATACCCAGTCGAAAACCCCCACCCTATTTTAATTAACCAGCGTATTGCTGCAGGCACGGCTGACTTATCTATCGAGTCAGCTATGACTCTGGCTCAGGCCGAGCAATGTTTATTGATGGGCGAACAAGCCGCTAAACAGCAACTAGCGACTGGCACTAATGTCTTAGGTTTTGGCGAAATGGGCATAGGTAATACTAGTGCTGCATCAGCGCTGCTAAGTGTGTTAACTGGTTTATCAGCACAGCACACCACTGGTGTTGGGACAGGTATTACAGCGCAGCAGTTAGATAAAAAAATCCAACTTATCAGTCTTGCCCAAAAACGAGTTCAAGAAAAGTATCCTGATGAAAACTTAGACCCGGGTACAGTATTAATGGAAGTGGGTGGTTTTGAAATTGGCCAAATCGTTGGGGCAATGTTAGCCACAGCTAGTGCCGGAAAAACGATATTGGTGGATGGTTTTATTGTCTCGATTGCGGCATTAATTGCGACTCGTATCGCACCACAAGCACAACAGTTTATGATTTTCGCTCATTGCTCAGCAGAAAACGCGCATCAACTATTACTCAAAGAATTGCAGGCCAACCCCTTACTCGATTTAGGTTTACGTTTAGGCGAAGGTACGGGGGCAGCGTTGGCGGTGCCTTTACTGAAAGTTGCAGCCAATTTTTACAACAATATGGCCACCTTTGATAGTGCGCAAGTCAGGGTATGAGTAAGAAATAATGCAAAGATGGCTTAAGTATCATTTGAATTTGTTTTTATTAGCGCTGAGTTTTTTCAGCCGCCTGCCTATGACCAGAAACATTCAATACAGCCCAAGTAAAATGCGCAGGGCTGGCCGTTATTTTCCATTAGTAGGTTGGCTTTTGGCAGCTTTGCTTATAGCAGTCTATTGGCTGATCGCGCCTTTGGTTGGCATTTCAGCAGCCATGTGTTTATTGATGATTCTGAGTCTACTAATGACAGGCGCGTTGCACGAAGATGGCTTGGCCGATACCTTTGATGGATTTTTTGGTGGTTTCACTACTGAGCGTAAATTAGCCATTATGAAAGATAGTCGTATTGGCACTTACGGCACTTGTGCTTTAGTTATGGCATTAATAAGCAAGTTTGTTTTGCTTAGCTCTCTTGCCGAGCAAGGCTTGCTTGAGGTGAGTTTGTTACTGGCTTATCCACTATCCAGAGCCATGGCAATTAGCCTAGTTCAAGACATGCCCTACTTGGCTAATCGAGTACCAAATAGTAACAGTAAGAGCGAAACTGTTGCCAAACCTTTTAGCCCAAAAGTATTGATATTTGTACTAGTAACCGGGGCAATGGCCTGTATTTTGTTACCTTTTTGGACTGCCATCTTGGTGTTAATTAGCAGCTTAATTTTAAGATATTGGTTACGCTTGTGGATGACTAAACATATTAATGGTTACACCGGCGATTGCCTCGGCACTGCGCAACAATTACAAGAATTATTGATCTATTTGATTATTTTATCGAATTCACAAATAACACTATAAAACAAGGAGTTAATTGATGATACATCTGGTACTAGGGGGAGCTCGTTCGGGTAAGTCTCGCTTTGCTTTGGAGCAAGTTATGCAACTAAGCGAAAACAAAAACTTACCTGTTACTTTTGTTGCTACCGCCACAGCAATTGATCCAGAAATGGCGCAAAGAATTGCTTATCATAAAGCTGAACGTCCCGACTACTGGCGCGTAGCTGAGGTACCACTGCGTCTCAACTTATTTCTAGAAGAAACAGAATTTTTACCTAAACAAATTCTGCTTATTGATTGTTTAACTCTATGGTTAAACAATCAATTATTTGAATATCCTGAGCAAAATTTCGAAACCTTATTTAGCGAATTGCTCAGCGCTCTAAAAACCAGCAAATGTAACATTTTTTTGGTATCCAATGAAGTTGGTCTAGGTGTCATCCCCATGGGGGAAGTGAGTCGTACTTTTGTCGACCAAGCAGGCAGGCTTAACCAAGCGTTGGCAGCCTGTGCTGATAAAGTCACCTTTACAGCAGCAGGTTTACCCATGACACTAAAAGATACCACCCTATGACAGACGATCTTAACCAGTTAAATGTCACTCAATTCGATATCATCCGTCATGGTCAAATTGATGGGCCAGCGGCGTTATATGGTCGCACAGATGTAGCCTTAAGCAGTGAAGGATGGCAACAGATGTATCAACAAACTAGCCGTCTGCATATTATCGAAAATATCATTAGTTCACCCCTTAGACGCTGCCAAAACTTTGCCCAAAAGCTCGCCAGTGAACATGAATTAACACTACAAATTGAAGCAGGCATTCAGGAATGCGATTTTGGTGAATGGGATGGCATTAAATTTGACAACCATTCCCAGCAATGGCCTTTAATGACTTCGTTCTGGCAAGATCCCAATCACAATACTCCACCTCAAGGCGAGTCGTTAGAAACCTTTCATAATAGAGTGGTAACCACTTGGCAGTTGCTATGTGAGCAATACAAAGGACAACACAACTTATTGGTTTGTCATGGTGGCGTTATCAGGCAAATTTTAGCCCATATCCTGAACACAGATTGGCGCTCAGGCGATTGGTACAGCCAATTACAAATAGGTTACGCCAGTTTGACGCGGATTATTATCCCTGCTTATCCAGAGGCAAAACCCAGTGTTGCTTTTATTGGTCTACCCGCTGACTTTGGGCATAACGAATTTGAGTAAAGCATGAGCAATACTTCATCAGCCACCCTAATGATCCAAGGCACCACATCTGACGCAGGTAAAAGTGTATTAGTTGCAGGGTTTTGCCGCTGCTTAAAACGTATGGGTTATCGGGTTGTGCCATTTAAGCCACAAAACATGGCTTTAAATAGTGCGGTTACCGCAGATGGCGGCGAGATAGGCCGTGCGCAAGCCCTGCAAGCCCAAGCAGCCGGTGTAGAGCCACATGTCGATATGAACCCAGTATTACTTAAACCAAGCAGTGATACTGGTGCCCAGGTTATTATTCACGGCAAAGCCATCAGTAACATGCAGGCTCAGGCTTACCATGATTACAAAAAAGTGGCTATGCAAGCAGTGCTGGACTCCCACCAGCGTTTATCTAAACAATATCAAGTGATAATGGTTGAAGGGGCCGGTAGCCCCGCAGAAATCAATTTACGTGAGGGTGACATCGCCAACATGGGTTTTGCCGAAGCAGTGGATTGTCCGGTGATCATTGTGGCCGATATCGATAAAGGTGGCGTGTTTGCTCACTTAGTTGGCACACTAGAGCTACTTTCGCCAAGTGAACAGAACCGCGTGGTAGGTTTTGTGATCAACAAATTTCGCGGTGATATTGCCTTATTACAAAGTGGTTTGGATTGGTTAGAAGCCCGCACCAATAAACCGGTGTTAGGGGTATTACCCTATTTAATGGACTTACAATTAGCTGAAGAAGACGCCATTCAAGCCAACCAAACCCTAGTCCAAGATGATATTCGCTTACGTATAGTGGTACCGGTTTTCTCGCGCATCAGTAACCATACCGACTTTGATATGTTGCGCGCTCATCCACAGCTAGAGCTAACCTTTGTGGGCCAAGGGCAAAGTTTGCCAGCAGCTGATCTTATTATTTTACCCGGCAGTAAACATGTCAGAGCAGATTTAGATCTGCTAAAACAACACTGTTGGGATAAAGACATTGCCAAACACTTGCGTTACGGTGGCAAAGTATTAGGCATTTGTGGGGGTTATCAAATGTTAGGCCAAACTATCCACGACCCAACAGGTATTGAGGGCACTATTGGTACATCCCAAGGTTTGGGATACCTGCCCATAAACACAACACTGCAAGTAGCAAAGCAGCTGACCCATAGTCAGGGCACACTATTATTAAAGTCAGATGGCCACAATAAACATATTGGAGCGACAATCTCAGGCTACCAAATACATGTTGGAAATACAGAACCAGAAAAAGGCTCTGAAGCCTTTTCGCTATTAACCAATGGACAACTAGACGGTTGTGTCAGCACTGACAACCAAGTCGCAGGCAGTTATTTACATGGCATGTTCGACTCGCCCCAAGCGTTACAACAGATTATCGCTTGGGCCGGAGCAGATACCGATGAAGCAGAAAATTATACTAGCCAACAAGAACATGAATTAGACCGTCTAGCCGATGTTTTTATGACACATCTAGATTGGCAAAAAATACAAAGATTTATTAAGGATCAAACAGACACTACTAATAAAACGCTGAAAATAGAGAGTAACCAAAATGACTGATGAAAAAGACAGCTCAAATGAAAAAGACAACGATCGCCATAAAAAACGTATGCAACAACAAAAGGCCAAAGTAGACGAGCGTATTGCCGCCGCCCAAGAAGACAAAGGCTTATTGTTAGTTTTAACCGGCAACGGTAAAGGTAAATCCACAGCGGGTTTTGGCACCATCGCCCGAGCAGTAGGTCACGGATTAAAAGCCGCAGTAGTGCAATACGTTAAAGGTGGCTGGGAGTGTGGCGAACGTAATCTTTTGGAAAAAAATGGCGTTGAATTTCATGTTATGGGTACTGGCTTTACTTGGGAAACCCAAGACAAAGACACCGATATTCAAGCCGCTCAAGCTGCTTGGGAACATAGCAAAAAATTGCTGCAAGACCCATCCATTGACGTGATATTACTGGATGAAATCACTTATATGGTCACCTACAAATATATCGATTTGGATGAGGTATTAGCAGCGTTAACTGCTAGGCCCAAAGATCAACATGTAGTGATTACTGGCCGCGCTTGTCATCGTTCTATTATTGAATTAGCCGATACTGTTAGCGAAGTTAGACCGGTTAAACATGCCTTTGATAATGGCATCAAAGCACAAAAAGGCATTGATTGGTGAGTAAATTTAAACATAGTGTTTGGGGGTTATGCTTATTAGCTGTGAGCCTGACTGTGCTTAGTGAAGACCAGTCTCTTAATGAAGATGTTGCGCTGAGTAAAGTACTGACTAAAGAACAAAAACAACAACGCAGGATCATTGCCCTTGCGCCACATATTGTTGAGTCTCTTTATCAAATTGGTGCAGGCGAACAGATAATTGGCACCACCGACCACGCCGATTATCCTGCGGTGGCAGAAAATATCTTACGAGTAGGCAATTATGCACGCCTACAAATCGAAAAAATCATTCAGCTCAAACCTGATTTAGTTATTGCGTGGAGAACCGGCAATCCAGCTGATGACTTAGAAAGATTAGAAAAATATGGGTTAAATGTAATTTATTCTGATCCTAGGAAACTAGCAGATGTGGCCAGTGAACTACTGATGCTTGGCAAAGTAACAGGCCGAGAAGAGATGGCCGAAAAATACGCTAATGAGTATTTAGATAAACTAAACAAAATCAGCAGCACATATCGGGATCAGGCTCCAATTAGTGTGTTTTACGAATTATGGGCTCGCCCTATACGTACAGTGGCAAAAAATGCTTGGTTACAACAACAAATCGAACTTTGTGGCGGCGCAAACCCCTTTGCTAAAGCCACAGATGATTACCCTAGTGTGGGCTTAGAACAAGTGTTAGTCACATTACCCCAAGTGGTTATCCAACCGGATCCCCACAGTTCAGACAGCCCAGATGGATTAAATTGGCGACAGTGGCGACATATTCCAGCAGTACAGCATGACTTTATTTTTCACCCTAACCCCGACAAAACGCATCGTATGACAGGCCGAATGTTGGATGAAGTAGTTATTATGTGTGAGCAAATTCATACTGCGCGGCAGTTTTATCTCGGACAAAAGGATCAAGATAAATGATTGTTAGCAGTATGAATGGGTAACAGCTTTGACAAAAGGAACAGAAGGTTACGAAAACGCTGCGCAACTATTTATTGAAACCAGCCGCACACTGGACTTCAATAAGGTTTGTGCAGACTTTATAGCTTTCTTACCTACGCATCCAGCAAAGGTGCTGGATGTGGGTTCAGGGGCAGGTCAAAATGCGATAGCGCTTGCTGCTCTGGGTTTTAAGGTGACAGCAGTTGAACCTCTACAAAGCTTTCTAGAAGCATCTAAAGAAGCTGACACAACGCAAGCTGTAAGATGGCTGCAAGGCGACTTGCCACAGCTTAATTGTTTACCTCTAACATTAGATAAATCATTAGAAAAATTCGATTTTGTATTAATCGCTGCTGTTTGGCATCACTTAGACGAAACACAAAGAGAACTGGCCGTTTTGCGATTATCCACACTAATTAAAAAAGGCGGAAAGTGCGCTATTTCCCTAAGAAATGGCCCTGCTGGGCTAGGCTCAAGAGTTTTTGCCACAGATGTTAAGCAAACAATTCGGCAATTTGAAAATCTAGGTTTTCAATGTTTGTTGTCAATAACCAATCAAAACAGCATCTTAGCAAATAAAGAAGACGTGAAATGGGCAAGGATTGTGTTATTAAACACTCACTAAACCCGACCTATTTGTATTTGTGTCGCCACGGACAAAGCCAGTACAACGCTTGTGGAAGACTCCAAGGCCAACTCGAAAGCCCACTCACCAGTTTAGGCAAACAGCAAGCTAGGGATTTAGCCCTTAGGGCCAAAGCCTGGAATATTAAACACATCATCAGTTCGCCTTTAGGCCGCGCTCAACAAACTGCAGATATCTGTGCACAGGCACTTAAGTTATCAATGGCGGTTTGCAGTGGATTTGAAGAACGTCATTACGGGCATTGGCAAGGTTCATACATCGAGCAGTTAGCTGATTTTGTAGTATTCAAACAGCAGTGTTATTTAAAAAAAGATTGGCTACCTTGTGAGGGTGCAGAGTCCACAGAAAATGTAAGAGGGCGTATGCTAAAACAGCTAAGTTTACTTAACCAAAATCACACTGGAAACATACTAGTTATCAGCCACGGTGATGCCATAGACTGTTTGTTAAGCAAATGGACAACACCTAAAAACATCAGCAATAGTCAACATTTACGCTTAGTTAAAAACACAAATAGTTTTGTTTGGGATGAACAATGCACAGCTTTCTGATTATCGCCTTACAAATGGCAGGCGCTCTGTTGCTAGATAAACTTTTTGGTGAATTCCCTCGTTATCATCCTTTGGTGGGTTTTGGCAAAATTGCTCATTTTGTAGAAGCTAAGTTTAATCTTCCTCAACATTCCAAAAGCCGTGTTTTAGGAACACTTGCGTGCATAATGATTGTGCTACCTCTGCCCATATTATTTTTTGTCTTAAAGAGTGACACTGCAACGTTTTGGTTACTAGAAACCTTTGTTTTATATTTGGCGATTGGGCAACGCAGTTTGGCACAACATGCCCAGCAAATATTCCAACCTTTACAACAAAATGATTTAGCAACCGCTCGCCACTTTACTGGGTATATTGTGAGTCGCGACACCCAAGATATGTCGGAACAAGATATGACACGAGCAACGGTAGAGTCTGTATTAGAAAATGGTCACGATGCCGTACTCGCTAGCTTGTTTTATTTTTTGTTAGGCGGCGCACCTCTGGTTATTTTGCATCGACTGGTTAATACATTGGATGCCATGTGGGGCTACAAAACCCCGCGCTTTTTGCACTTTGGTTGGTGCGCAGCAAAATTAGATGACTTACTTGGATTTTTCAGTGCTTGCACCAGTTGTTTGCTCTACGGTATGCAAAATCGTCCTTTGAGCAAGATAAAACAGATACTTATTTGTGCTTGGCAACAAAGTCAAAAATACAAAAGCAAAAATGGCGGTTTGTGTATGTCGGTAGGCGCTCAAGTTTTAGGTTTTAGTCTGGGTGGTAGCGCCAGTTACCATGGCAAAATGGTCGAAGGCACTGTTTTAGGTTCGGGCAGACAAGTCACATTAGCCGACATCCCCGCCAGTATTCAACTGGTTAAACAGGCTAGTTATTTGTGGGTGATAGTAGTGTTAGCAATAGGAATATTATGTCAGGTGTTATAACAACTAATGTTGTAGAGACTGTAGAAAAAAGTCCGCAGCTAATACACGGCGGGCAATTAAATAAAATCGCCGCACAATACGCCATCCCCATAGAACAATGGCTCGACTTATCAACCGGCATAGCCCCTGTTAGTTACCCTATTCCAACGATACCTGCCGAAGTTTGGCAACGCTTACCACAACCAAGTGATGCGCTACAAAAAGCAGCCTGTGATTATTATCAAACAAATCACTTACTGGCTATTCCTGGCAGCCAAGTGATCATTCAGTTACTTCCACAAATAGCCGCACAACAAGGTTATGCCACCAGCCGTGTTTGGTTACCTAAAGTGGGCTATCAAGAACATCGTAAAGCTTGGCAAGGAACTGATTATACTGTAATTTTTTATCAGGATATAAAGGAACTAAAACACCTAGATCAGCAAGATATTGTGGTGTTAATCAACCCCAATAATCCGAGCGGTACAGTATATTGCTATGAACAGGTAGGACAGCTATTTAGCCATATTGAACAAAAAAATGGCCTGCTTATTATTGACGAAGCCTTTATGGATTGCTCGCCGCAAGATTCATTTATTCGCCAAGTGACTAGCGAACAGTTAATTGTTTTACGCTCAGTCGGCAAGTTTTTTGGTTTAGCGGGTGTACGCTTAGGTTTTGTGGCGGCGTCTGCGAATTGGTTAAAGTTATTTGCAGCTCATCTAGGCCCTTGGTCAATCAATGGCCCCGCCCAATATATTGCGCAACAAGCATTAACCGATAAAACATGGCAAACACAACAAGCTAAGTTTCTTCGGACCCAAAGTCTGCAACTGGCTAAGCTATTACAAAAAACCTTTAAACAAACACCTAAAGGCACAGCTCTTTTTCAAACCATTCAATGTGAACAAGCAGAAATGGTTTTTGAACAACTATGCCAGCAAGGGGTTTACGTTAGACTATGTGATGACAAACAGGCGTTACGTTTTGGTATTCCATTAAGTAAAGAACTATTACGACTGCAGTTGGCTTTAGAATCCATAGTTATGTCAAACCTAAACTCGGGATAAGTATCTAAACTCAATTGTGACATGCTACTGCTTGTAACATTTTAACTGTGTCAGACATATGGGTATAACCTAAGCCAATTTCCCGTGAAATTGACAAGTCTTTTATGGGTTTAAAGTGAATATTTTGATCTTTGCTAATATCATCGGATACCGGAATAAAAGCACAGCCTAAACCTGCTTTCACTAAGCCTAAGGCATATTCTATAGTTTGTATTTTGGCTCTAGTATCTACCCTTACATTGGCATTTTTAAGTGCTTGTTTTAAATAAGCCCAGCCTTCACATGGGCTTCGTTGTATAAAAGCTAGATCCTGCAAATCCAAAATATTAATGTTATCGATTAAAGCTAAGCCATGATGCAGAGGAATAGCCAATTGATATTCCTCCTGCCACATAGGCACAAATTGTTCGTTGTTTAATTGTAAGTCGCGGCTAATGATCCGCGCTTGGCAAGGCTCATCCTGAGACACTAAGGTTAGCTCTAAAGAGTCAACTGCACGGGTAAACCTTCCAAGTAAGTCGCTCATTCGCGCTACCCCTAAACCTTTAATCAACCCCAACCTAAAAGGTGTTTTTGTGGTGTCGGTACTAAAAACATCTCGAATAGCTACGGCTTGATCCAATAATTGTTTGGCTAAAGGATAAAGCTGCTCACCTGCATGGGTTGCCTGAACACCTCTAGCATGACGCACAAATAAGCTGGTCGATAAACTCTGTTCTAATTGTTTCAACGATGACGATATGGAAGGCTGAGCGACAAATTTTTTCTTTGAAGCTGCGCTTAAACTACCGCTTTCGTAGATAGAGACAAAATACTCCAATGCACGTAAATCCACGTTAATTATCCATTACATTTGGTATAGGTAAAAACTATAGCAAATAAAGATTATTAATATTATTCCTTTAGCTAAATTATGCTTATGATTTGTACAAGTTTTTTTTAGGCCGATTTTATAACGGTATGACTTAAGGCGTAACAACATGATGCAAGATCGTAATATTAAGGTTAAACAACAGATTATTGAGGCGATAGAGTCTAACTCTTTACCTGCTGTAAACTCATCATTCACGCCTGCTGAGGTAGGTTTGTCAAATACCCAATTGCTAGACCTATTTGAATCACAAGTTATGAGCCGCCACTTGGACTTTCAGTCACGAGTCATGCAAAAACAAGGTCAAAGTTTTTATACTATAGGTAGTGCAGGCCATGAAGGTAACGCTGCTTGTGCCTTGGCTTTTAGGCCTAATGACATGGCTTTTTTACATTACAGAAGTGGTGCTTTTGTTATTCAACGCTCGAAACAAGTGCCCGGGCAAACACCTTTATACGATATGTTGCTAAGTTTTGCGGCGTCCTCTGACGATCCCATTTCTGGCGGCCGCCACAAAGTATTGGGCAGTAAGAGCCTGTTTATTCCACCACAAACCAGCACCATAGCATCACACTTACCTAAAGCCGTAGGCACGGCTTTCAGCATTAGCCTGTCCCGCAAGGTAGCGGTAGATAACATATTGGCAAAAGACGGCGTTGTGGTATGTAATTTTGGTGATGCCTCATCGAACCACTCCACAGCACAAGGCGCCATTAATGCAGCAGCATGGGCTGCGTACCAGTCTGTGCCTATGCCGCTAGTTTTTATCTGTGAAGATAACGGTATTGGTATCTCAACCGCCACTCCAAAAGGTTGGGTACAGGCAAACTTTGAACATAGAGCAGGGCTGCATTATATGCAGTGTGATGGACTAGATTTACTCGATACCTATCATAAAACCAAACAAGCTGTAGAAATTGCCAGAAAACAACGCAAGCCAGTGTTTTTACATATGAAAACAGTGCGTTTACTGGGCCATGCGGGTTCAGATTCTGAATTTACCTACCGAAGTAATGAATATATTGAAGACACTGAAGCTCATGATCCGCTGCTGTTTAGTGCCGCCCTGCTGTTGAAACACAACTGCCTTGAAGGCCAGCAAATTATCGATTTATACAAACAAGTAGCAGTGACTGTTGAAGAAATCAGTCAACAAGTGATCACTAAACCTAAGCTGACTTGTGCTGAAAAAATTAAACACAGTATTATCCCACCTAAATTGCACAAGGTTTATCGCAGTAAAGTATCTAAAGACGAACGCACCCAATTATTCAGCCATGAAAAACACAATCTAACCAAGAAACAACACCTCGCTAAATTACTCAATTGGACCATGTTCGACCTCATGGCCGAACAACAAAATATTGTGATGTGTGGTGAAGATATTGGTAAAAAAGGCGGTGTATATAACGTCACCAGTAAATTATCAGATAAGTTTGGCCCTCAAAGGATCATCAATACTTTACTAGATGAACAGTCAATTTTGGGCATGGCGATAGGCTTAGCGCACAATGGGTTTTTACCTATGCCTGAAATTCAGTTTTTAGCTTATGTGCACAATGCTGAAGATCAAATAAGAGGTGAAGCTGCTACTTTGCCATTCTTTTCTAATGGGCAATTCACTAACCCTATGGTTATCAGGATCGCAGGTTTAGCCTACCAGCGTGGCTTTGGTGGGCATTTCCATAACGACAATTCCTTTGCGGTATTTCGTGATATCCCTGGGTTAATTATTGCCTGTCCTTCAAACGGCGCCGACGCGGTTGAAATGCTCAGAGAATCAGTCAGATTGGCGCAAGAAGAGCAGCGGGTGGTTATTTTTATTGAGCCCATAGCGCTATATATGAAAAAAGATCTGCATCAAGAAGGGGATGCACTTTGGTCATTTGATTACGTGCAACCCAGTGATGCTAAACCCATTAAAACAGGGCAATTAGGGAGTTTTGGCAAAGGTAAGGATATGTGTATTATCAGTTATGGCAACGGCTATTACTTGAGTCGTCAGGCTGAAAAAATACTCGCGGAGTCAAATATTCACTGTACAGTGATTGATCTACGCTGGCTGGCACCGTTAGACGAAAAGGCCATAGTTGCGGCTATTGGCGACATAAAAAATGTACTAGTAGTGGATGAGTGTCGCAAAACGGGATCCATAAGCGAAGCCTTGTTTACCTTATTAATTGAAAGTGATGTCGATTATTCAAAGCGAAAAATTGAACGCTTAACCGCACACGACAGTTTTATCCCCCTAGGCTTAGCGAGTTTTCAAGTGTTACCTTCTTGCGAGCTTATTGTTGAACAAGCCAAACGAATGGTCGATGAAAAGCAATAATACTGCGCTTACATAAAGATAAACGGCTACTAGAAGTTCCTACCTTGTTAATAGTGCTTTCTATGATCCAATTAGTATAAGTGTTAACTCGCTAAACCCTTCTGCTGAATTGACTTTTGAATCAAACATCCTCAAACTCTCGCTCAAATTGCTCAGGTGCTCTTTACAATTGTATTTTATCAGTTGAAAAACAAGAGATAATCGGGAAGTTAGTGCAACACACTAGTGTTTAATTCTAACGCTGCCCCCGCAACGGTAATACTGAATATCAGTTAAGCCCGGAGACCGGCCTGTCAATATATTACAAATTATAGTGCGGTGGGCGCTAGGAACTGTATTGAAACTTCCGCACTTAAGTGTATTTGCATTTAGGTGGTGTTTCGTCATTCCTAACGTCCTCGTTTCAGAGGCCTAAATGTTTTTTAAAAACTACTTAATATTTTTACTAATAGCTTTTTTCAGCGTTGCTTGGGCAAAAGCCAGCGAACGAGCTGAAGATGTCGAGGTACTCACTGTTTATGAGCAACCATCGCTATTTTCAAATAACTATCAGCTTATCCCCCGTGAAGATTTTGTTCATTCCTCACAGACTTTAGCGGATATATTACAATCGATTAATGGCCTGCAAATTCGCCAAATTGGTGGTTTAGGTAATCCTGTTTCAGTTTCTATCCGTGGTTCGAGCAGTAAACAAGTGCAATTGTATATTGATGGTCAGTTAGTTAACGACAGTCAATTTGGTGGTTTCGATTTAAACCAAATACCTACTGAACAAATTCAAAGTATTGAGATCAGTAAAAACCAAGCTATAGGCGCAGGAACTACTCCGATTGGTGGAGTGATCAGAATTAATACCTACAATCCAAGCAAAGATAAACTGAAACTCAGCCTCACACTTGGCTCACTTGACCACAAAGAACTCAATCTTGTTTACAACAAAGCATTTCAAACAAATAGTTTATCTATTGGTGGTAGCTATCTTAAAACCGATAATAACTACGATTATCTTGTCCCCCAAAGTTTTACCAGCAGTAACCAGTCGAATACAGAACCATTACGTAATAATCAGTTTGAGAAAAAAAACCTGTATGTAAACAATAATCTAGCATTCAACAGCCAGAAAATCAGGCTCACTCTACAATACAACGAACAACAAAAAGCTTTACCTAATTACCAAAACAATACCCCAGAAAATGCCTCTAGCCTTTCATCTGATACTTGGCGCTTGGGTTATAATCACAGTATTTACACCGATATTGAGTGGCTAGACAACCTTGAGTTTGAAGCTTATCAAGAAATAAAAAAAGAACGTTACTTGGATATACTGGCCGATATAACACGTTTAGATGCGAATTATGACACCACAAAAACCCATGCCGGCTTAACGTCATCTTCCACTTTTGATAGCCAATACGGTGTTTTTGGCATTAGCCCTTTTATTGAGGTTAACAAACAACAGTTTGATTCTTTAAGTTTTGATAATAATGGTCAGATAAACTGCAACGGGATCAGCAGCTGCGACGTCATTGCTGAGCAAACTCAGTTGTTGATTGGCTCACGCTTTGAATGGACACAAAATAATGGCCCTTACTCAGCCTACTCATTGCTTACCCAACTAAACGAAGAAAATCAAAATATTGCGGTGAATCAGGCTGATGCAGAAACCTTCAACAGTGAACAGGCTCACCAAACTCAAGAGTTAGGACTGGTATATCAGGGAGAACGATTAAAAACGGAACTGGTCGCCAGTAACGGTATTCGCACTCCGACCCTATTTGAATTATTTGGTGATAGAGGGTTATTTAAAGGTAGCGACGAATTATTACCAGAACAAGCTAAAACTCTCAGCCTAGGTGCAGCTTATAGCAACCAATTAGCCCAGATGAGCTACACACTCAATGCCTCGGTTTATCATCAACAGTCAGACAATGCCATTGTGGCTATTTTTAACAGCAGTGGTGTTGGGGCTTATGAAAATGTCAGTGACGCAAGATTAAATGGGCTAGAGCTAGAAACAAAATTAGCAGTATCACCCGCTTTTAGTATCAATTTACAAGCCAATATTATTGATAGCCAAACCAGTGCGGCAGTCAAAGCTTTTAACAATAAGAAGCTACCTGGTATTTATCACCAGCAATACAGTTTTTCGATCAATTACCAATTTAATCCAGCATGGAAAATACAGCTGCGTAGTGCTTTAGACAAAGACCTGTACTTTAATCGCGCCAACATTTTCACATCATCTAAGGGTCAAGCTGGCAAGCCAGCACAACGTCGAGTGACTGATATTCAACTTAGCTACATAAATGATATCTACAGCTTTAACTTAAATATAAATAACCTATTTGATCAAGAGTACCAAGATTTAGCGAACCGCCCTGCTCAGGGCCAAAACATCCAATTCAAACTCTCAATACAAGGAATATAAATGTTAACACTATTCAAAAAGTCAGCACTTACTCTGGGCTTAATCACTACTCTATCTATCTTAGGCGGATGTAGTAGCGACAGTAATGATGCCCCAGAACTATCCGGCAATGTTTTAGTCACAGTGGCAGAAAATACCACTGAGGTGAGCCAGTATACAGCAACTGACGATGGAACTGAGTTGACCTACAGCATCACAGGTTCAGACCTGCAACTTTTTGCCATTGACAATACAGGTACAGTTGAATTTATTAACGCTCCTGATTTTGATAGTGGCGATACTGGACCTTATAACTTCACAGTTACAGTAACTGATGCGGAAGGTTTGACTGATTCAATCGATGTTACAGTAAACGTCGGCGATGAATTAGATACACCTTCATTGGCATTGGTGCAAACTGTGGCTGCTGATTATTCTAGTTCACAAGTGGCCTATTTAGACTATGCATCGCAGACTGTTGAAGACGGCTTTTATGCCAAGACACAGTCTGATTACAGCATTAGTATCTATCAAAATGACGTATACCATATTGGCCGCTATTTTATTGATACCATCAGTAAATACAATACAGATGACGCCAGCACTGAAGTATGGTCCTATTCAACACAAGATGATCTAGACTCTACAACCCGAAACCCATACACATTAGTGTCATTGAGTGCAGAAAAAGCATATTTGTTACGTTACGGCTCAGACAAAATCTGGATTGTTAACCCACAAGCCACTGACTTTGAGAGTTTTAAAATTGGCGAATTGGACTTAGCCAGTTATGTGCCTGATAACAATACATCTGGCACACCAAGGCCTTCAGCTGCCGCTATCAACGATGGAAAATTATTTGTAGTCATGCAGCGTTCGGATGATTCCTATGGTAGTACTAACGCAACTTATTTAGCCGTATTTGATACCACAACCGATAGTGAAATTGAAACCAATGCAGATGCCACTGACTCCGTTATGGGCATTCCTTTACTTGGCCTAAATCCGTTAGAACACAGTGTTAGAGCCTTTGAAGATAAGGTTTATATTACTAGTCGTAACTCTTATACAGCGGCAAGCGTAGATCAAAGTATGATAGAAACCGTGGACACCAACGACTACAGCCTAAACACAGTATTAAGTGCTACTGACATCACTGACAATAGCAGCAAATTCATCCAATCCTCAGCTATTGTGTCTGCCGAACAAGGGTACTTTTTTGCTAATGAAACATTCTTTGGCCCATACCGTGAAGAGTCGACACTTTATCAATTTAATCCCACCACAGGTGAAGTAAGTGATGCGACGGTACTTGATATTGATAGCAACAGCATCAGCTTTATCGACATCGATGCAGCGGGCTTTTTATGGGTAAGTGTAAAAGAGGATGCGGCACCTGGTGTTGAAATCATTGATACCAAAACTAATACAGCAGTTGTGACTCGCTTAGAAACCCAATTAAACCCGAGCGTGATACGTTTTATCGAAGAATAACTGACTAAAATTTTCAGATGTTTTTTTAATTTCAAGAATCAGCTGATGTCTAACACTAAGCCCTGTTAAGTTAACAGGGCTTTTTCACTTCTAGCATCACTTAGTATCAAACTCACTCGGCAAGTAAATAGCAAATATACGAGGACTACTGGACTGTCATTGATAATCGCTTAATCAGGAAAAACAATCACCCCAAGTTGTTCAAGTAACTGCTCTTGCTGCCAGGCGTTAATTTTGACACCACTTAGATCAACTTTTCTAGGATCCAAACCAATCAATTCTGAATGGCTTAAATTACAGCCTTGCATAGCAAACTGCCCCCAACAATCTTCTGAAAATCTACTACGACTTAAATCAGACTCTTTTAAAGATGCACCTTGTAAATTAGTACCAACCCATTTGTTTTCAAATAGGTCACATTTTTCCAAACATTGTCGTTCTAAGTTTGCGTAAGATAAGTTACACCCAGTAATATATGCGGAGCAAAAATACATTCTACTGCTCACTTGATTTGAGAAACTTGCTTGCATGAAATTAGCCCCTTTCAAATCACAATCTCTAAATTCAATGCCAAAACATTTCGCACCTGTAAAATTAGACATGGATAATTGGCAGTTCTTAAAAGATGCATCACGCAGATCGCTGTAATCAAAATGGCAGCCTTCAATAGTACCTTGCTCTACAAAGATACAATCAACAAACTGTGTATCCCTCAAATTAGCGCGACTAAAATCACATTTATAAAATTTACAATTTTTAAAAATTGACTCGCTCAATTGTTGCTTTGAAAAATCAACTTGAGCAAACACTTCATTATTTTTTGTCATAAACCGCCTTGATTAAAGATAAAACCGAAGACTAGCATTTACAGCTTGGGTAACAACAAAAACAAAGTCATATAAAACAACAAGTTGAGATCGTCTTAAACGCCCATATAGGCCCCCAAATCAACATGCAGTGCGACGTTTACTTCATTAATCGCAACACTAATCAAATAAAATATTTTGTTGGTTGTTGAGGGGTTTAAACCTAAGTACTTAGGTGCCAAATATCCACAGGGGCAATGACTGAATAAATTACAACACTGTGAACACTAATATCCGTCCAATTACGAACAGGCTACTAAGCCTCTGTTAAACGCTAGGATTAATATCACTAGTTATGGGATAACTTGACCTTGCAGTATAAGTCGCAATCTGGCTTCCAATATTTATCCCGTTATGTGATGCTAATCCGGCGAATGATTATTTCGCCATCTTAAATAAACAAGGAGTAATAACAACATGGTAAAGACTCATCTACACACGGCGTTATTTCTAACGCTACTACTCGCGATGTCTGGTTGTGCCCAGGTTAGCGAACTAACTGGCAGTAATTCTGATTCAGGATCTAATAGTTCAACTCAGGACACAGAAGCAGAGAAAAAAGCTAAAGCAGCAGAAGAAGATAAAGCAATTGCCGAAGCTGAAGCGAAAAATACCAGTGCACCTATCCCTGCTGATAGTATATTTGCCAAAATTAACATAGGAATGTCTGATGACGCAGTAACAGATATCCTAGGTAAACCCGGCCAAAAAACCAGTTACCGCACCGGTAAAAGTTGGATCCCATTCGCTGGACGCTGGTTAAATGATCGACGTCGACAATCCTGGTTCTATGAAAATACAGGTGTGATTGTCATGTCTCAAAACAGTTATAGTAGACAGTACAGTGTTGTACGGATTGACTACAATGCTAATCAGTCTCTTCCATAAGAAGAGTTCTAAGAGTTAGCTTATGAGAAAAGTATCGTTAATGTACTAATGGTGAAGTACTTTTCTTAGTTTTCTTTAGGCATCAGTTGTTTTGTCGAAGACTAATATATCCCTAAGGGTGCACTTACCAGCCTTTATTTGAGTGTCTAGAGTCGCCAGTCATTGACATCAATCATACAATTCTTAATTTTCTTTGGGCAAAATAAGCTTCTTTTCTATCATTTTGATATTTTTCAAATGACTCAATAAATTCCTCCGTATTTTTAATACCTTGTTGTAATGAAACTACATTGTCATTGTTATAGTTTTTATTGAGAAAATTATTAATGACCCTTAAATCGTCTGCCTCAAAACTAAAAGGAAGAAACCTTTTCTCTTGGTCAATTAAGTCAAAACTTTCTGGGCTTAATTTAAAAGCAAAATCGAAAGCCACAATTCCGTTATTGGCCTCTATTGCATCTAGTTGTTCCGCCGCTTTTCTATTAAATTCATTCAGTGTTTCTAATTCCCCATCAATTTTTTCAAAAACAGGTAACAACAGTGCTGATAATTGTTGTGTTTGTAATTCACTGCTATCTAAGGGCGCCATGATCTGTTCAATTTCAGCTCTTGTTGTGGCTATTTCTTCTTCTAAATCAGCCAACTTTAAAATATCTGCTTTTGTTAACACACCTTTGTTAATAGTCACCTGATTATAGGTTTCAGCAAGTTGAGTAGTTCCGACCTCCAGTTTTTCTAGCGCCTGTATTAAAAGAGGCATGGCAGATGCTAATTTTTTTTGAGCCGAGATTTCAGACAACTCTTCAGTTTTGGTAATTTCAGTAACATCAATTGATGTTACTGAAGGACGTATTTGAGTTATTTGCATTAATGATTGGGAAAAAGCCATGCCTAACTCAGTATTGGTGCTCTGCGGCAATGTTTTTCCGTTTAATGAAGAACGATATTCCTTCCCTGAAGTTCCCAGTAACGTCTCATTACCCATTAAAATTGGCTGTCCATGACTTTTCACTAACACAATAAAATCCTCTTCCATTTGTAGAAGTATATTTAACAGCAATAATCGCACCAGAAACAACTTATTTAGTTAAAGAAGATCTCCATTACAATCCCTAAAACAACAGCAATGTGACCCCAAAATCTATCAATTTGGCGGTATACCATCGTTATTGAATTGAAGCTACTGGGCATATTCACCATTGCTTAGAACAGGGATAACGCCTATTCTTCCGACACTCAATCATCACAACTTTGTGAAAACGACAATGCGTAACATCCTGTTCATCTTTATATCTGTAGTTTTAATGTCATGTTCTAAGGATGAAACCGCAGAAGTTACCGGCTCGGCTGTGATGTTATGTACTGATCAAAAACATAAAGAAATATGTGATTTAACACATGATGGTGCTTTATGTAGTTTACCTAGGGCAAATACCATCCGAGCTCTTGTTAACCAAAGTCGCAATAAGACTGTCAAGAATGCATATGTAGCCCTAACCGTGCTTGATAAGTACAAGGCCTGCTTAGAGAATGTGGTTTTAGCACAAAGCTCTATACAAAAGTCTGATGAAATATCACGATTTTTAGCTATTGCCAATATCCCAAAATATCAAGATAAAATAGTCAAAGAAACTAAAGGAATAAGGCCTGAGATCAACCTGTGGCTTTACAAAAAAACTGGCAATTCTGATTATTGGGAGTCTATGGTTAATGGCGTAGATATGGTAGAAAACGTTCATCAGGACGTTTACACTGTGATGATGGCTGAAGCGGCATCTCGGAGTATGGGTGAGGCCAGAAAAATTGCTGATTTGATACTTGATCGTACGGAATTATTAAACGATCTCGCCCCTGAAATTTTTGAATTTTATATATTGTATTACTTAAAAAACAAAGATAATTATAAGGCCGCGGTCTGGCATGGTTTGTATACTGAATATGTAAAACGAAACCCAGGAATAAACACTAAATATTTCAAGTTCCATGGAAATATGAAAAATTCGACCTTAGAAAACGCTCAAAATCTAGTCGACAGCATCATATTCGATTCTGATTGGAAGGGTTTGAGGGTGAAAGACCTTGAAAAATTGATCATTTAGCCTTCAACTGACCAATTAAGACTATGCTCTTTAGCCCATAAAATTCAAAAGTTTTAAAAATATTTCACCCCTTTTAGTTTTGTGTTTCGTTACTCAGATGAAACCAACGGAGAAATATTATGCATACACTGCCTGCGCTAACCACAGACTTCAAACTGAATAAGTTTATAGCTATAACTACAGTTGCCATAGTGATTACCTTTGCATTATTTGTCGGCATGCAAAAACTGATTAAGAATGATCAAATCAATGTCACTAAGGTAACTGAACATCCAACAATTACATTAACGCTAGATATAAAAGAAAAACCACCCATTGAGCGACGTACAATTAAGCCTAAACCCATTCCCCTGCCAATTCCTAAGTTAGTTGCTAAGATAATTAATACAGACCCTGATATTGGCATAGATACGACATTATTCGCGTCAACCTTCAATGTGCCAAATATCAGAAATAACATAAAACCGGACTTTAGTTCCCCTGGTGGAGATGCTAGACCCATAGTTAGAGTGGAACCTAAATATCCAACTATGGCCGCCAAAGACGGTATTGAAGGTTGGGTTAAACTAAGTTTTTCGGTTACCCCATCTGGTACAGTCAATAATATTCAAGTACTAGATGCCGAACCCAAACGAATGTTTAACCAAGCAGCTAAACGTGCATTGGCAAAATGGAAATATAAACCGAATATTCAAGCTGGCAAAGCACAAGCTCAAGATGGCATGATGGTCATGTTAGATTTCAAATTGGCAAGTTAACTGTAACTTGGTGCTAAGAAACTAAGGATAAATCTAAGCTGCCCACATATTTATATTTAATGCGTGGGCCAAGCTAATTTTAATAAGGAACGTCTATGAGTTTTGCGTTGACCTTAAAAACAAGACTATTCGATAGAACAAGTAATGAAAGCCTGATGTTGCGTTATGCCAATTCGGGTGACAGAGCGTTACTTTCAAAGTTATACGATACATGTGGTAACGACTTATACCACTTTATACTCACACTTTCTGATCCTACTTTAGCGAAAGATATCAGCCAAAAAACTTGGTTGAAAGTCATAGAAAAAAAGCATCTTTATCAGCACTCAGGACCATTTAAAGCTTGGTTATTTACATTAGCACGCAACCAGTTAATTGATGAATTTCGTCGTAGCAAACATAATATTGGTGATATCGAGCAACTGATAGACAGTGAACAAAATATAGAGTTCAGCCTAGATGATAAAGGTGTTAGTGCTGTATTTGACTATGCACTTCTATCCTTGGCTTTTGAGCAAAGAGAAGCATTTTGTTTGCAGCAAGAAGGCTTTACTTTACAAGACATTGCCAGCATTACTCATTGCCCAATAGAAACGATCAAAAGCAGACTTCGATACGCCAAAGACAATATGCGCAAAGTGTTAAACAAACATTGCGGGGAACAAAATGACTAACCAAAATCAACACTCGGATGATGCTCTAAAACAACTTTTTGCTAAGCGAAAACGTCAACACACAGCCCCTGTGGCAATCAAACGCCATGTATTGGCTAAACAGCAAGATAACCAAAGCATTGCATATATTTTTAGGCGTATCGGTTATGTTGCTGTTGCTGCCAGTACTTTGCTGCTAATGAGTTTGTTATTGATTCAACAGTCTGATCAAGTTTCAACAAAGATAAATTATCACGTTGTACAATTACATACTTTGGATAATGATGCTGAAAGCTTATCTGGCAGCATCAAAAGTCATTATGCCAAACATTACAATGATTACTTAGCGCAACAGAAAACCTACGCAGCACACCACAAAACCAAGGCAGTTCTGCAACTTGTGGATGAGGGCTGGCAATTAAAAAATTGCGAAAATGAAGTACTACAATTATCCAATGAATTGATCTCAGCCCTAAGCAATATTCAACAGATAGATAGTCAAATAATCAGTGGTGACGAAGTAGAAATAGCCTTCGACCAAACAGGTATTATCCTCGGGATTACGCGCAGCGGTAACCATTTACGCTGTTGAAAAAGCAACGGATAGAAAAGATAAGAGCTAAAGCTGACTAGCTCGAATGTGCCAATACCCGACAGACATAGCTCGCTGTCCGACTTAGCGGTTA
>TARA_R110002153_G_scaffold97124_2_pt1 | contig 44070 bp, 40 predicted proteins | sample TARA_R110002153 | Tara Oceans TARA_R110002153 (sample SAMEA4398193) | marine metagenome | biome: Polar Biome; feature: [SRF] surface water layer (ENVO:00010504); material: water (ENVO:00002006), including particulate matter (ENVO:01000060) such as... | depth 5 m | reverse complement strand
AAAAGACCCCCAGTAATTGGATTGTCCAACTATTGGGGGTCACTTCACATTGCGGGGTTTTTTGTTGTTAATCGAATTATAAACTGAGGTTAAAATTCAGAGTTTGGGACTTTGAATGTAGGAAGCCGTAATAACCCTTTTTTGGTTTTCTAAAGAAGCGAGACTAGTGGCCTCCATTAATACAACTTTGTTCTAAAGCTTATACTCGATGTAATTGAAGTAATATTCTTGTGTTACTTTTTTACTGGTCGTTGCCATGAGTTTAGATTGCGCTGCTTACCGCGAGCAATTGACAATTCGTTATCTCCTACCTCTTTGGTGATAGTTGACCCTGCTCCAACTGTGGCATTTACCCCAATAATAGCCGGTGCGACTAACGAGCTATTCGATCCTATAAATGCACCGTCTTTAATCACGGTTTTGAATTTATTCACCCCATCATAATTACAGGTAATAGTACCCGCACCTATATTGGCACCTTCACCTACCTCTGTATCGCCAAGGTAGCTCAGATGGTTGGCTTTTGAGCCTTTTCCTAAGGTGGTTTTTTTCATTTCAACAAAGTTACCTACCCGTGATTTCTCTTTCATCACAGTCCCGGGGCGTAATCGAGCATAAGGGCCAACACTACAATGCTCGCCCACTTTAGCTTGTTCAATAATGCAGTTGGCATGGATAACTGCATTCTCTGCAATTTCACAATCAATCAATATACAATTTGCGCCAATAGTCGTATTTGAGCCAATTTTTACTTTACCTTCAACGATGACATTCACGTCTATTGTAATATCTTGCCCGACTTCCAATTCTCCTCTTAAGTCGAAACGTGCTGGATCTAACAAGGATACACCACGCATCATTAAGGCTTTAGCTTGTTCATCTTGGTAAGCGCGTTCGATCGAAGCAAGTTGCACTCTATTATTGATCCCTTCTACTTCAATTGCTGATGAAGGCTGAGAAGCATGAATAGATTTTCCTTCTTTGGCGGCCATCTCAATCACGTCAGTTAAGTAAAATTCACCTTGGGCATTGTTATTGTTTAGGGCTGACAACCAACGTTTTAAGTCTTTACCCCCCATAATCATCATGCCAGTGTTAGTTTCTTTGATTTGATGCTGTTGTTCTGACGCGTCTTTGTGTTCAACAATGGCTGTGACTTGTGCACCTTGTCTGATGATCCGGCCCATGCCAGTTGGATCGTCTAGCTCTACTGTTAACAAAGCAAGGTCGGCATCTTTTTTCACTGCTATTAATTGCTGTAATGTGGACTCTTTAATCAGCGGTGCATCACCTACCAATATCAATACGTCTTCGTTATCTTGAATATAAGGAGCTGCTTGCTGTACCGCATGGCCGGTGCCCAATTGTTTATCTTGTAGACACCAAGACAAATCATTGTGACTGAGTTTATTTTGTAGCTGTTCTCTTCCGTGGCCGTAAACTAAATGGATATTTGTGGCTCCCAATTTGTTTACAGTATCAATGATATGTTGAACCATGGGTTTGCCACCAATAGGGTGCAATACCTTAGGTAAAGAAGATTTCATTCTTGTACCTTTGCCTGCTGCTAAAACTACTACTGAAAAAGCCATTTAATTTCCTTTAAAAGTGAAGTGCCTGTCGCCTGTGCAAGCAATATCTTGGACATTTCTACATTCTACTTATTTGCTAATGTACTGTCAGTAGTTGAGTGGCAGTTATATAGTTTGTGTCAAATTTATTGCGAAAATAAATAGAGGATCTTGGTAAAAATTTCAGAACGACTATTCTAACATCATGACTATTCACATATTTTAGGCAAAATCAGAAAAATATAGTATATCGCTGATGACTCGATAGATAATTCTCCGTTATGATAGTGCTAGTTGCCTTTATGGCATTGGTTGTTAGAAAACAGATTAGACAAAATTAAGAGCAGGGTTGCCCGTGAATATTTTTCGTACATTACATCGAAGTATCTTAATATTGTTTGCTGTGGTTGTAGTATCCATAGTCACCTTAGTTCATATCAGTGTATCTAAAATAGTTGCCGAACAAAGTAGAGCGCAACAACAATCCCACTCTCCAGCGATGCAACTGATTATTCAACAACTGATGCAACCTCTGCATATTTCACAGACCTTGGCTAAAGCTAAAGAGCTTAAAGATTTAATGCTTAACCCCGTGGAGAATGAAGAGCAAATTTTTGTGACTCTGAAGCGCTTAAATGAGGAATTTTCATTAAACTTTTTTATCGCTAGTGAGATCAGTCGAGTTCAATATGATTCAGAGGGGAAAAAAATTGAGTTGAATGAAGGCAAAGTTGATTGGTATTTCAGATACAAATCCCAACCTGAAAATGCTATGGCCGATATTGGACAATGGCAAAACCCGCAGTTTTATATCGATTTAAAAATTTACGATGACGAAGGTAATTTTCTTGGCGTTTTTGGCGTAGGTAAAAGTCTCAATGCATTTACCCAAGTGTTTAATGAGTATAAAAAGACCTACGGATATGATTTTATCTTTGTTGATCAGAATAAGGATATTACTCTAACATCTGATCCTGAGTTATTAATTAAAGGTGTAACCTTCAAAAATTTAGCCGATCTGCCGTGGTTTCAAAACTTAAATCCAGAGCAACAACAAGCTTCATTAAATAATTTGTTATTACAAATTAATGGCCAACAGGCACTTATTGCAGAGCTTAATATTCAGCCATTTGACTGGACTTTATACATCATTACACCTCTTCAATCTCGGCAAACTGAGATAAGTCGTGGTTTTATCATTAGTGTAGTGACTTTATTAGCAGTGATATTTGGATTGTTTTTACTGATATACAACTTATTGTATTATTTCAAAAAAGACATCCAAAAAATCAAACAAATAGACATTCTCACCGAACTGCCTAATCGAAGTAACATCACCTTAAAATTTGAAGAGCTCATGTATGAGAAGCAGTCGATGAGTTTGGTACTTATTGATTTAGATAACTTTAAGCCTATTAATGAAACTCACGGCAGGAAAGCTGGGGATATAGTGTTGCGTCAAGTAGCACAAATGTTGCAAACTGATATACGTGAAACAGACATTTTAGGTCGTTGGGGTGGTGAGGAATTTATCTTATTGATGCCTAATACCGGTCCTCATGAAGCGGTCGAATTATGTCAGGAGTTATGTAACAAGTTGGGGGCTATGACCATCACCACAGGCACAACTTCTATTCAAATAACAGGGAGTTTCGGGGTATCTTTTACCGCATCACCACGCACTATGTCAGAAGTTATCTCTGCAGCAGATGATGCACTATTTTCCGCTAAACGAGATGGTAGGAACATGGTCAGGATGCAATTAATCGATTCTGATTAAAGCGCCCATGGTGTTTGATTAGACAACTCTTTGTTCCAACTCCAGCAGGCCTGCTTTGATTGATGTACCCCAAGCATAACCCGTCAACTTACCATTACTGCCGATAACACGATGACAAGGCACAACAATAGTAAGAGGGTTGCGTCCATTTGCCGCACCTACTGCCCTTACTGCCTTCGGATTGCTTATTGCTTTTGCAATATCACCATAACTGCAGGTTTTTCCATAGCCGATAGTCACTAGCTGGCGCCACACTTGATGCTGAAAATCAGTGCCTTTAGGGTTTAGGCTCAAATTAAAGTGAATCCTTTTTCCAGCAAAATACTCATCTAATTGTGCAACTGCTTGCTGAGTAAATACACTCTCATTGGGTAATTTAACCTGGTCGTCTACAAAACGGATAGCCGTAATACCAACTTGGTCTGCACAGACTTCTAATGTGCCAAATTTCGAATCCAAATATTCAACAAAATCATTACTTTTAATCACGCCATACTCCAAAGTTGAAATGTTAGATAGCTTCGCCAAGGGCGCGCTAATTCGGGGTCTATCTTTATTTTTGCCAATTGTTTTTTAATTATTAGGTCAGTGTTAAGCCATATGTCGGGCGAAGATTGTCCGCGCATTTTTGCATAGGCGACAGTCCATGGCCCTATACCTTTAATATTTAACCAATCATCAACCGATGGATCTGAGCAACTAACAATATGTTGCGCAAATAAAAGCAGCGTTTGTTTGCGACTATTTGGAATTTTTAGAAATGCAAGATCACTATTGGTTATGGCTTTAGCGCTAGGGAAATAACACTTATCTCCTTCTGTTTCGCCTAATTCTTTGGTTAGTAAAGAGAGTAAGTTAATAGCCGCTTTGACTGATATTTGTTGGCCGAGAATGGCTCGACAACCTGCTTCAAAAGTATCCCATACACCAGGTATTCGCAATCCCGTCACCATCTTATCTGCAGGTACACCACATCTTAATAACTGGGTCTGGATAGACTTAGTATCTGCGTTGAGATCAAATATTCGCTCTATATTGCTTAATACAGTCATCAATTTTTCGATATTGGCTAGGCTTATCTCTACCTGCAAATAATTTTTATCCTGTATTGCTGAAACCCTAAACCAGCCCTTATCTGTTCCAATGTTAAAGGTTCTCGAATAAAAATTATCAGCAACATATTCGACTCCTTGAATCGCTCTCAAAGCTAAGAATGATTGCATATGTTGCCAATTGAAAGGTGGCCGAAAAGCAAGCTTTAGCGTAATAAGCTGTTCTTTATTATTTTTACTCTGCCTTATTTGTTGGGGAGTCAAGCCAGTTACTTTTTTGAAATTATGCTGTAAACGTCTAGCGCTAGCAAAGCCACTAGCATCGGCGATATGTTCAATCGATAAGCTGCTTTGGTGCAGTAGTTGCTTTGCAAATAAAACTTTATCAAATAATTGGTATTGTTTTGGGCTTAAGCCTAAATGCTGCTGAAATAAATGCCGAAAGTAGCGGGTAGTTATGCCCAGCTTAACCGCTATTTCTTCGATACTAAGTTCTCTATTTTGCCTGAGTAAACGCATTGCTCTGTGAACTGTAGTATTAACTCCTTGCCATGCGTAAGAATGAGGTGCACTGTCAGGTCGGCAGCGTAAACAAGGTCGGTAGCCTGCAAACATTGCTTGTTGTGCTAACTGAAAATATTCAACATTTTTTTCAAGTGGCGTATTCGCGGGACAAATTGATCGACAAAAAATATTGGTTGTTTTTACGGCGATAAAAAAGGTGCCGTCAAAGCGCGGATCTCTTGTTAGTCGAGCTTGTTGATAATCTGCATTCATCTGAGTGTGCATAATTAGAGTGTGCTTTAATACCATCGTTATTGTTATTCTAACGACTTCTATGGATATAGTGCGACAAAAGCGGCAGTCAATAGTTGATTATGTGTGCCGTGCCCGAACAATCCATGATGGGTGTTGTCCCAAGAACCAACAAATAGGATAATAGCCAATATTGGGCTATATGTAACTTAGCTGATTCAATCTAAAAATAGGAATAATGTGACTTCTTTTGTTTATGTAACTGTGGATTTATTGGAAATGCTAAGCAAAGCTATGCAACTTCAACTGCTGCATGTTTAAGTCCTTCATAGGGTTTTTACTGTTATTTAGTGTATACAGTGAACAGAGTTTTGCCGCCGATAAATGGCTGACGAAATTTGCCGAAGACATCCAACAAAAAGCACAAAAAAAGAATTTGCCAGGCTATACCTTTGCATATATTGAAAAAGGTAAACCCGCTTCGGTGGTTGTGTATGGCAAAGAAAGCAATTCAGGTAAAGCTAAAGCAATAGATGTAGATACAGTATTTAGATTGGCATCGGTATCTAAAACTTTTACTTCTATGTTAATGGCCAAATATGTGGCACAAAATCAATTAGATTGGCAAGTGCCTGTGGCGCAATTGGTGCCTGAGTTTTCTAAAGCAAATAGCAAAAGTGGTGAGCTGTTATTGCAACATGTTATTGGCCAATCTAGTGGATATACACCTAATGCCTATGACAATTTAATTGAGGCAAATTATGCAGTTGAGCGAGTACTTACTATGCTCGCTGACCTTGAACCTCTTTGCAGGCCTGGTGAATGTTATACTTACCAAAATACCTTGTTTGCAGTAGTCGATAGTTACTTTACGCAACATCATTCATCTTATTCGCAAGCTTTAACCCAAACCTTGATCCAGCCTCTTAATATGCCTCATGCAAGTATTGGTAAAACCGCGTTATTATCCTCAGAAAAATGGGCCAAGCCTCATGTGGCTATTTCAAGAAATCGTTGGCGTTTAACAACAGTTAGAAATGATTATTATCGGTATTCTCCTGCAGCTGGTGTGAATGCCAGCATGCGCGATATGGTCATTTGGATGCGTGCACTTCTCGGTGAAACACCGCAGATTGTGCCACCTGAACTAATTGCTCAAGTGACCACACCACTGACTAAAAGTAAAAAGGAAACATACAGACGTCAATGGCGTGAATTTTTATCAGATGCTCACTATGGATTGGGTTGGCGTATCTACGATTTTGCAGGGCACACCCTTAATTATCATGGTGGCTGGGTACAAGGATACCGTGCAGATATAGCATTTTCACCTGAATTCGGTGTAGGTTACGTGATGTTGATGAATGCAGAATCAAACTTGATTAATGAGTTTACCCCTGATTTTTGGGCTAGATGTTTTAAACACTTAGAACAAGCCAGCTTAGTAGCTGGCTCATTAAAAACAGCACCCTAGGTTTTTAGGTAGGTATAACCTTTTAAGCAGTCTTCATAGAAGTCTGTCCATTTCACACCCTCTCTTGGTTGCATTTGCCCTTGAGCAACGTGTTCATCAATCATCTTTTTCACGCTTTTGGCCATGGAGCTTGGGTGGTATTGCATGATTGAAAGTACATCCTCAACAGATGAGCCGTGGACCATCTCTTCAATGTAAAAGTCTTTCGGATCATCGTCATGACTGAATATATGTACTTCGTTCAAGCGACCAAACAAGTTATGCATGTCGCCCATCACATCTTGATAAGCTCCAGTCAAGAATAAGCCCAGATAATAATCTTCATCTGGCTTAAGGTTGTGCATAGGCACAATATTTGAAATGCCATATTCGCTAATAAATTGATCCAATTTTCCATCACTGTCACAAGTAATATCTACTAAGGAACAGTTAATGGTTGGTTTTTCATTCATTCTAGTCAATGGCACCACCGGCAGTATTTGGTCTATCGCCCAAGTATCCGCGGCAGATTGAAAAACTGAAAAATTGCATAGATATTGAGAAGATAATGCATAGTCTAGTTCCTGCATTTCTTCGGGCACAAACTCTGCGTCTTTGATACGAAGCTGCACTTTTCCCATAATTTGCCAGTATAAGGTTTCAATCTTGGCGAGTTCTTCTAGAGATATAACTCTTAATTTAAAGGCATGTAATGCTTGTTCTTTAAACTGCGAGGCGTCATTAAATATTTCTTGTAAATTGTTTTGATTATCAATGATCTCTATTAGTTCTCGCATATCGCTAACTAAGACATGTTCACCATCGACGAGCTTTGTGGCTATGCCAGCACCGTGAGCTTTTATTTCACCAACAACTTGGGTGACTACACAACTATGGTGTGCAGTAATAGCTCTGCCACTTTCGCTAACTAATATAGGGTGGGGCACATCTTCTAAGTCGCATACTTGTTTCATGCCATAAACAATATCTGCCACATACTCCTGCATACTGTAATTTCGAGAAGAGTCGTTAGTTGACTGACTGCCGTCGTAATCAATTCCTAAGCCGCCACCTACGTCAACGTACTCAAGTTTAAAACCCATGCGGTGTAACTCTGAATAGATCATCGCTCCTTCGGCAATGGATTCTTTAACGGCGCGGATATCGGTTAATTGGCTGCCAATATGAAAATGTAATAGTTTCAAACAATCCGCCATGCCATGTTCTTCAAGGTAACGTGCGGCATTGATCATTTCGCTAATGGTTAAACCAAACTTTGCTCTGTCACCACCCGAACTTGCCCATTTTCCACGACCTTTCACTGTCATCTTTGAGCGTATACCTACAATCGGGGCAACACCAAGCTCTTCAGCAATTCTCACTAATAAAACTAATTCAGAAAATTTCTCAATAACCACAATTGTTTTTCGACCCAACTTGCGGCTTAACAAGGCTAAACGCATAAATTCTTCGTCTTTGTAACCATTGAGTATAGTAAGTGATTCGGTATTAGTATTGAGTGCCATAACGGTCAATAGCTCAGCTTTTGAGCCAGCTTCTAACCCATAATTAAAGGGCGCTCCAGCGTCGACTATTTCTTCTACCACTTCGCGCATCTGGTTGACTTTTATAGGGTACACGCCCATGTAGCCGCCGTTATACTCAGCTTCTTTAAGGGTATTTTGAAAGGTTTTATTTAACAAGGCTACTTGCGAACGCAGGATATCGTGAAACCTCACCACCAAAGGAAATTGGATGCCTTCTTGTTTGATTTCGTCTATGACTGCTTTGAAATCAATTCTCATGTCGGTATTCGAAGGGTCGGGAGTAATATGTAAATTGCCATTTTGCCCAATTTCAAAATAGCCATCGCCCCAACGTTTTACACGGTAGATATTTTCCGAATCGTCAATGGTCCACTTTTTAGTTCTTGGCATAGTATTTTCTATCTATCAAAAGGTTTTAAACGGGCGGATTATAAAGAACAACAATTGTGCTGGCTAGCATTAAACTAACAACAATGATGCCGAGCCTAAAAACACAAAAAAGCCCACTACATCTGTGACCGTAGTTAATATCACTGAGCCAGCAAGGGCTGGGTCAATACCCATTTTGTCGAGCAAAACAGGGATCATTATTCCAGCAACGGCGGCAATTAGCATGTTGATAATTAATGCCACAGCAATAATGGCAGACAGCCATGGATTATCAAACCACAATGAGGTTATAGCCGAGACAACTAAAGCCCAGAGTAGCCCATTAAAAAAGGCAACTAGTACTTCTTTGTTGCCAAGAGCCCTTAGATTCGATGTGGCCAATTGTCCTGTGGCTAATCCTCTAATGGTTAACGTAAGTGTTTGACTACCCGTAATGCCGCCCATGCTTGCCACAATGGGCATAAGCACAGCCAATGCGACAACTTGCGCAACAACTTCATCGAAAATGCCGATAACAATGGATGCAGCAAAAGCAGTTAATAAATTGATCCCCAACCATACTGCCCTGCGTCTTGAACTGGTAAACACTGGCGCAAATAAGTCTTCGTCGCTAACGCGGCCCATGTGTGACAACTGAGCTTCGTAATATTCCTGGTAAACTTCAATGGCATCTTTAACAGAAAAGCGTCCCAGTAGTCGCCCTTCCTTGGTGATAACAGGTAACATTGAACGACCGCTGCTTTTTACCGCTTCGGACGCGTCAAACAGTTCTAAGTCAGCTGCCAGTACGTGATCTGAAAATTCAGCGACTTGGATAAGAGGAGTACTAGCTTCACAAGTAAATAATTGATTTATATCAACTTGTCCCAAATAGTGGTCAGTATCATCTACCACCAAAATACTATCGGTATAGGCGGGTAATGCCTCTATTTTTAATGCTTCTAGTAGTTCACCTACAGAAACATTTTTATTGGCTGTGTACACATCATGATTAACGTAACGACCTAGTTGTTCATCTGAGTAGTTGAGTGCCTCTTCGATTAGGCCTGACTCTTGGGCGTTTAGTTTCTTAATTAAACCTTTTGCAACTCGGTTGGGTAGTGCATCTAGTATTTCGACTAAGTGTTCAGTGGTACTGGCAAGCGCAAGATCTTCAATATTCTGATTGGATAGCAACGACATAAGCTGCTCACGGGAGTCATCTCGCATCGCAGCCAATATAGGCGACTTTTTATCTTCACTGAGTGTTTGCCATAACTCAAATCGCAGGTCTTTAGGTAGTCCCTCAAATACAAAAGCCCAATCTTCAGAAGTGAAATCTCGGGCGATAATAGGAACCGCTACTTGATCTTCTTTAAGTCGGTCAAGTAACCATAAAAACGCACTTTCCCGTTGTTCTTGACTGACCATTTTAATCTCCTTCTAGCTAAACCATATGGTATCGATAAAAGATAAGTACACCATAGTCATTTATTATGATTTTTTGGTGTATCTTATTATTAGCTTATGATGTCAAATGAAGGACCATTTCTTTTTATTCTTAATCCCACTTAAGAACGTGCCATTACTACCAATAAATTAGAGATACAGATATGCAAGACAGAGAAACCAATCCAACCCCAAGCACTGACGACCCTACTCATATTTTAGAGTTGAGATACCTTACCCTCGACGATTATGCTGATGTGAAGGAGTTGATGGACGTAGTTTATGTTCAAGTAGGAGGCGCATGGCCATTAAAAAATTATCAGGCTCAGCTCAATACATTCTCAGAAGGACAGATTTGTATTGAGGATAAAGGTAAGGTCATTGCCGCTGCATTTTCGGTCATAGTCGATTATGACAAATTTGGTGACAAACACACCTATGATGAAATTACTGGAGATGCTTATTTAGGTACACATGATCCAAAAGGTGATGTGTTATATGGTGTGGATGTCTTTGTATCTCCAGAGTATCGAGGCCTTAGATTGGGTCGTCGCTTGTATGAAGCTAGAAAAGAGCTGTGTAAAAATCTTAACTTAAAATCGATTATGGCTGGTGGGCGGATCCCCAATTATGCTAAACATGCCGAAACCATGACGCCCTACGATTATATCGAAGCAGTCAAGTCTAAAGACTTATTCGACCCTATCTTGACCTTTCAGATTTCAAACGGGTTTGAGGTTAAACAAATACTTAAGGCTTATCTTCCAGAAGATAAAGCCTCGATGGGTTACGCCACTCTGCTGCAATGGCATAACATTTATTATAATGCGGAATCCCCCAAGCTTTTTGGTGGCCACAGAAATACAGCGCGAATTGGTTGTATCCAATGGCAAATGCGTTATTTTCATGATGTTGCAGAATTATTGCAACAAGCTGAATATTTTATTGATGCACTTTCAGATTACAAATGTGATGTGGCGCTTTTTCCAGAATTTTTTAATGCGCCACTTATGGGTATTAAACCGGCAGAAACCTCAATCGATGCAATATGGAACTTAGCGACTTACAGTGAAGAAATCTTAACTGAAATGTCGCGCTTAGCCGTGTCATATAATATCAATGTGATTGTGGGATCTATGCCTGTTGTTAAGGATGACGAGTTATATAACATCAGTTATCTTTGTCATCGAGATGGGCAAATTGACAGCCAATATAAGTTGCATCCAACACCCCATGAGAAGAAGGATTGGATCATGCAAGGTGGCGACAAACTTCAAGCCTTCGATACTGATTTTGGTAAAATTGGTATCCTGATTTGTTACGATGTTGAGTTCCCAGAACTAGGTCGTATTTTAGCTGATCAAGAGATTCAGATACTCTTTATTCCGTTTTGGACAGACACTAAAAATGGTTATCTTAGAGTTCGAATATGTGCCCAGGCAAGAGCAATAGAAAACGAATGTTATGTGGCTATTGCTGGTAGTGTGGGGAATCTTCCTAAGGTAGATAATGTGGATATTCAGTATGGACAATCGGCTGTATTCTCACCCTCAGACTTTGCTTTCCCACATGATGCAATCGTTTCAGAAACCACACCAAACACAGAAATGACGTTAATTGTTGACTTAGATTTGGATAGGTTGACACAACTTCGTAATGAAGGCTCAGTTAGAAATTATCTCGACAGAAGACGTGATTTATACAAGGTAGACTGGACTGGTAAGTAAGTGAGTGTTCACACTAGCTTGTGATTTTTTAATGATGCCGTGTTTTTCACGGCATTTTTTGTAAATACTTGATATTTATAAGGTCACTATTCAGTTGCCTCTAAAGTAACTTTCTTCTTGATTTAAACTGACTGGTATTGAAAAACTTCATCGATGGACTGGCCAAATACTTCAGCAATTTTAAAGGCAACTTCAAGAGTTGGTGAGTACTTACATTTTTCAATGGCCATGATCGTTTGCCGTGTTACGCCAACCAATTCTGCGAGCTCTTGCTGAGTCATTTCTTCAGCAAAAAAACGCAGTTCGCGGATTTTGTTTTTGATAGGAAGTGTAGCCAAGTTAGTAACTACTTCGGTAATAATAAAGTTGCGCTGAAAATCTAACCACTTCAGATAATATGAAACTAAATAGCAAAATATGAGCAGTCAAAAGTGGGATATTTAGCACGTTAGTTTGCGCCATAAACTGCGGATTCATTTCTAAGAAAACGATCCGCCCTAATGAAATAAACACCCCAATGACCAATACAGTGTAACCAAAATTGTTACCTTTATATTCATACAATTTGTCTCTTTCATCAGCACCAAGAGCAGCTGCTTTTCGATTGCTCACAGCAAGCATTCCTTGAAATATTATCTCAACAATAATAATAAGAAAAATAGCTCTAAGAGATAGTTCTAATGCTGTTGTTTTAGCAACCTCTGCAGACAGCCCACTTAAAGACAATATATTTAAAAAGTAATCACCAAAAATAACTACAGTACTGACTAATGAAATCCAAATACTCTTTTCTTTAAAAGACATATTTATTACCCCTCTGTGATTGTTAATCATCAATAGAGTAACGTAAAGCTAACCTAGTGTACAAAATTATTAACATTGAGTTTGTTTTTTTGTACTTTAAGTATGCTGTAGTTGTCTTTTATTCACCTATATCTTCATTCCAAAGCTGAGGTTTTGAGCTGATAAAGTTTTGCATTAAATCGATACATTGCTGGTTTTGCAGCACTTCGACTGAAATACCTTTGGATTTGAGCAAGGCCTCTTCACCCAAAAAAGTGTGATTTTCACCTATTACTACTTGGCTAACGCCATATAAAATTATTGCTCCTGAACACATCGCACAGGGTGAAAGGGTAGTGTAAATAATTGCCTCTCGATAAGTCTGTGCAGATTGACGTCCTGCATTTTCAAATGCGTCCATTTCACCATGCAAAATTGGGCTGCCTTTTTGGACTCTACGATTGTGGCCACGACCGATGATTTTGTTGTTATGGACTAGAACTGAGCCTATAGGAATACCACCCTCTGCTAATCCTTGTTGAGCTTCTTCAATTGCAGCTTGCATGAATTTGTCCATCAGCATTCCTTAAGTGTTAGTCAATTTTTGTTAATTGACTGAGTGATATGAGTATTTGCATGTTTGTCTTCAAACACTACAGCACTTTTTGAACTTTTTACCACTACCACAATGACATGGATCATTACGATTTAGGCTGTGGGTAGAGGTTTGCGTAATAGGTTTATTTAAAATTGCGTCTAACTCAATAATGTTTTCTTTCTCAATGTTGTTAATTTCGATATTTGCAACAAGTGAATTTTCTGACAATATCTGCTCAATTTCTTTTTTTCGCAGTTCTGAATTGACGACTAATGTTAGAGGCGAAATTGCGCTGCCTAGTTTCACTTGTCTGTTGGTGTTATAACCAAAATTTTGATATTTTTCTCGTGCATCAATGCGACCTTTAAAGAAAAGCTTAGACATTATTAAACCCCAATATAATTAGGGCTTGATAATAGCAGGATAAGAGTAAGACACTAGCCTAAAGCTTTCATTGTGGGCATATACATCGATGGATTGAGTATATGCCCGTAGCTCATCAGCTATTAGTAGGAATATTTGTTTAAAATATCCTGGTAGGTTTGACTAGTTTTCACTTTTTCTAGTTGTGTATTAAAGTTGCTAAGCTGATCCAGAGTTATACTTTTGTGACTGAACATAACAAAGGCATCACCAGTATGAATAGTGATGCCATGAGCCACTATGTAATTAGATAATGCTTTGCGCCTAATAAGTGTAGCGCCTACAAAACTATCCTCAAGAAATCCGTCAATATCACCATCTAATAACCTAGCTACGTTGAGTTCACCCATAATAGCATTGACGAAATACTTAGAAGTCTCGGGGCCATCTAACAAGGTTGATACATCTGGACCATAAACATAATCCCCCACTATGCCTATTCGACTGCCATTTTTTATGAAGTCAGATAATGTTTCAAATTCTGCAAGCTTGTTATCGCCTTTGCGAATGAACAAAGAAAATTCCTCCATTCGGTACGCATCACTGAAAAACGCAAATTGTTCTCTGGCCTCAGTTTTTGATGCTCCCAGTAGAATGTCTACTTCACCCTCTTTTAATGCCATCAACAAATCAACCCAAGTACCTTGTTGATAGGTGAGTTGGCACCCCATGCCTTCGACAACCGCTGCCACTAATTCTATATCCAAGCCTGCAACACGACCACCAACATCTGTGTATTGATATGGTTCCCATGCGTCAAATCCAAGTACAAATTGGCAGTTTTTGAAGGGTACTTTTTTATCCGTTGACGTTGTTGTTTTAGCATCAGCAGCAATAGGCGTTGATTGGGTTTGTTCACTGGATGGTTCAGGTTTACATGCGCTAACAATACAAGATAAAAGTATCAGTAAAAATGTATGGCTAATTTTCATAGTATTCTGCCCCTTATAAATTCCTACTAAGTGTAATTTACTATTAGTATTTTGCGAGGGCATTAACAATCTATTAACAACGAGAGTGTTTTAAATCAATGTAAGTTTATAATCCTAATTCGCCATAGATAGTATTTACGAATTAGAAATAATCATCATAAATACAGCCGTATCGATAGTTCAGGTTGATGAAGTAATGATTGCTTACAAATTGATCTCTGAGAATAATTGTAGATAGTGTGTTGGTGATGTATAACACTGTTGAAAGTTATTCTTTGGAGTAATAAATGACAATTCATTGGAATGGGGATACACCCATTTATATACAGCTCTATCAGCAAGTGATAAAGCGCATTCTGGATGGCAACATCAAAGAAGGTGAAGCATTACCTTCTGTTAGAAAAGTGGCTGCGGAATATCAACTCAATCCGCTTACTATTTCTAAGGCTTATCAAATGTTACAAGATGACCTATATGTCGAGAAGCAGCGAGGTAAAGGTTTGTTTGTTGAGCTAGGTGCGCCTCAGCGAATATTGGAAATTGAGCGAGCCTCTTTTTTGTCCACCGAGTGGCCGCTGATCCTGCAACAAATTTCACGTCTTAAGTTTTCAGTCGAAGAACTGCCGCGCACTACCAAGGAGAATAACTAATGTCAGCTATGATTTCGATTAAAGGTCTCCACAAATCTTATAAAAATAAGCAGGTGCTAAATGATGTTAATTTAAGCCTAAGTGCCGGACAGATTTTAGGTTTAGTGGGGCCAAATGGTGCCGGTAAAACTACCTGCTTACAGGCGTTATTAGGGTTAACCAGTTTTGATGGTGTGATTAATGTTTTAGGATATAACCCCAGCAAAAATAGAGAAAAAATGCTGGCTGATGTCGCTTATATTGCAGATGTTGCTGTTCTACCAAAGTGGATTAAAGTCGAGCAATTACTGACCTATATGTATGGAGTACACCCCAATTTTAATAGACAAAAGGCCGAAGCGTTTTTAGCCAAAACTAATATACCTGCAACAGCCAGAGTAAAAACCTTATCCAAAGGTATGGTGACACAATTGCACTTAGCCTTAATTTTAGCCGTTGATGCAAAAATACTGATCTTAGATGAACCCACACTTGGCTTAGATATTCTGACCCGTCGTCAATTCTATACACATTTATTGGAAGATTTTTATGATGAAGATAAATGCATCATAGTCACCACTCACCAAATTGAAGAAATAGAACATATACTCACCGATGCCGCATTTATACAGGATGGCAAAATTGTATTAGCCCAAAGTGTCGACGATATTCGCTCAAGGTTTAAATTGCTAGCCGTTGACAACGAACATATAGAACAGGCAAAAATCCATAATCCACTGTTTACCAATAGCATGATGGGCATAACAAGCATGTTATTTGATAATGCAGATCCAGCAATATTGTCCACTTTAGGCAAGGTAAGTTCACCTACATTGGCTGATATTTTTGTGGGAGTGATGACACAGGAGAGCAACTCATGAATAGTTCACAAATCATTACTAGCTTCAGAAAGGAAATCTGGGAGTTCAAAAAAACCTTATTTTGGGTGCCTCTCATCATCGCTATTTTTATCATAGTTGCACCTTTGCTTAAGCTGATGCTGATAGAAGATTACCAAAGCTCGAAGTTGATTGAAAACATTACTAATGTTGATAACTTAGCTAATATTGAAGGCTTTACACGCTTTTTACTTGCCACCATTATGGGAATGTTTGTACCTTTTATTATAGTGTCACTGATTATTCAGCTCTATTATTTTACGACTTGTTTGTTCGACGAAAGACGTGATTTATCCATTTATTTCTGGCGTTCATTACCTGTATCCGATGTGTTAAATATAGGAGTTAAACTGATTACAGGCGCCTTAGTTGTACCGGCGATATTTATGCTTGCGGCTACCTTTGTTGTCTTGGTTTTTCTACTTTTGGCATTTATTGTTTGCACGGTGTTGTCGTTAGGATATGACTTGTCTTTATGGGGGTTGTGGGGAAGCGCCGATATTATTAGCAACTTGGTTTCTATCTGGTTAAATTTACTACCTTATGCTCTATGGATGTTTCCCGTTTTTGCGTGGTTAATGTTAGCCTCGATGTTTGCCAACAAGGCACCTTTTTTGTGGGCGATCTTACCCATAGTCGCCATATTGCTTATTGAATCTTTTGTAGTGGAATATTTACATCTGGATGGGCGTTTTTTCTTTAACACCTTACGTGAATATTTTACATTTGGGCAAGAGATGTTACCCAATAATGGCTCTGATATTGAGTCTTCTAAGTTCCTACTATTTTCGGTTCTATCTTCAAAGATCAGCCTAGTCGCAACACTACTAGGAGTGGGGTTTATGTACCTTACGTATTGGTTAAGGGTGAATCGAAGTGAAGGGTAAAGACAGTTAAACCTAATAGCCAAAATTAAATTAAAAATAGCCATTTCAACTATTTTCACTACCATTAATGTTATAGGTTTGTTGGTAGTGAAAATTATTTGAGATTATATTGTAAACAGCTCCCCGTATTCTGCATATTTCCCCGACTTGCATTACTATATTAGTTATAAACCTATATTATCCGCGGTCAAAATTTTAGACCGGGTAGAGAAATATGCTACCTAATGAATATGAGTGAGATATACCTATGAATTTAACTTCGTCCCTTTTGGCTGTTTTTGTTGGTGCATTACCATTGAATGCTTTCGCCGCCGCTTTTCAACTTTCAGAGCATAGTGCAACGGGGCTTGGTCGAGCTTTCGCCGGTGAAGCAGCTATCGCTGATAGTGCGTCTGTTGTGGCTAGTAACCCCGCGCTAATGTCATATTTTAAAAAGGCCGAATTGTCCGTTGTGGGTACATATATTTTACCCGACGTTGGTGTGTCTGGTGAAAGTGCCCCTGTTTATTCAAGTGCTGCTGCCCTTGATAATGACAGTATTGCGCCTGAAGCCCTGATACCTGCAATTTATTATGTCACCCCAATAAATGAAAAGGTGGCTATAGGTTTTGGGGTGTTTTCAAATTTTGGATTAGCCACTGAATTTCCGGAAGATTATGCCGCAGGGCAACTTGCTGGTACTTCTGAAATCACTACTGTAAATCTTAATGCTAGCGTGTCATATCAAATCGATGCTCATTGGTCAGTAGGCATGGGCCTTAATTACATTTATGCAGAAGCAAATTTAGTTCGCCATTTTGGAGACAATCCTTTGGGGCTACCAGCGCAGACTGTTGCTGTGGACTTAGAGGGTGATGATAGTGGTTATGGTTGGAATGCTGGGTTTGCATACGAAATTAATAAGGGCTCACGTTTAGGATTACATTATCGTAGTAAAACAAACCTCACTTTTGAAGGTGATTATACAAACCAATTACCTGCTGCATCAGGCGGCTTATCAGGCGCTGTTTTACCTGGTTATTTAGATCTTGAGCTACCTGCGACCGCCGAATTTTCTGGGGTGCATTCTATAGATACAAAATGGACATTAAATTATAGCATCGTATGGACTCAGTGGAGTCATTTTGAGTCTTTGGAAGCATATGCATCAGAAAGTAATACTCTTTTGTTTTCAAAGAAAGAAAACTTCTCAAATAGTTTTCGCTATGCGTTAGGCGGTAGTTATCAACTGGATAAAAATATCAAATTGCGCGCTGGCTTTGCTTATGATGCAACACCTACAGACAGTAATCATTTATCTATCTCAATCCCCGATTCTAACCGAAAATGGTTAAGTGCAGGAGCCAGTTATAAAGTTGATAAAACATCATCTGTCGACATGGGTTTGAGTATTATTAAAGGTGATGAACACACCTTTGATGAAACTGACAACCTAGGCAGTATATGGACATTTAGTAGTAAAGGCGACGCGCTGATATTTTCCGCTCAGTACAACTATAAATTCTAAAGCTATTCTGAGCTGATTTATCCATGTCACTTGTTTAAATGGAGTGTGAAAATCAATTTTACACCCCATTTATTGTTGCCCTGGAAAGTTTGTAATAGTCTTAAATTCAATTCAGTCTAAATAAGGGGATTCAAACTGTTAATCAGGTTCATTCCCTGCCTTCCATTTTATATTACAGCCTATTGAAGGGGTCTGATTTGTATCAATAGGATGATCATCAAGTAATGCATCCATCGCATGTATTAGATCGCTACCAGTCGCTCGATGTTTAGATGAGTCGTAGTTACCAGAAGATATACGAGTTGGTCGCGAGTCATCAAATTGTCCACGGTAAACTAACTGTTGTTCACCATCAAATAGATAAATGTCAGGTGTACATCTTGCTGAATAAGCTTGCGCGACTTGCTGTGTTTCATCGAGTAGGTAGGCAAAAGGATAGTGACGGGCCTGCTTTTCTTTAATCATATGTGCCATATCATCATCGGGATATTGCTCAACGTCGTTACTATTAATTGCGACAAAAGCGATGCCCTTTTTTTGATATTGCTGTGCAACCTTAGTTAACTGCGGCGCAATATGGATAACGTAAGGGCAATGGTTACAAATAAAAGCCACCACCAAGCCTTTACTATCTTTGTAGTTGTCCAAGCTTATTATATTACCTTCTGTATCAGGTAAACTAAAACTCGCTGCTTTGTGACCTAATGCCAACATTTTGGATGCCGTTACTGCCATGTTTTGTTTCCTCAAGTTAGAATTCAATACTGCTTGTCCAACAGTTTACCTGTTGCAATCGTTACGAGTTATACTTTCACTCTCATTAGTTTTTTCAAAAGTAAATATGCAACAAGAATTAGAAATTGAAGATCTGCTAAAAGGCACAGGCAAAGCAGCCGAACGAGGTGCGTTGATCACCGCTCATTATGTAGGTTGGCTTGAAGACGGAACAGAGTTTGACTCGTCTTATAAAAAGAATGCGCCCTTTCAAACAGTCCTTAGTAACAAACGTGTTATTCAAGGCTGGATATTAGGCCTAAAGGATATGCAAGTGGGCGGGAAGCGACGTTTACGAGTACCGGCACATTTAGGCTATGGAGAACGCCAAATTGGCACTATGATCCCGCCTAACTCTAACTTAATCTTCGAAATTGAATTATTAGAAGTACTGACTAGGGATTAAAGTAATCTGAAATCATTTATTTGCATGAAACGGATTGTCAGATCTCTGAACTAACACCCACTAGTGGTTATTCTATAAAAAGTAGGTTCAGTTGTATTTGCTGCGTCAACATTATAAAGCAAATTGCAGTTATCAAAAGTTGCGTAACCCTTGGGGACTATATACATGGATTTCCCACCCGGAATATTAAATACGCCCCAATCTGCGGTAATCGAATCGTTTGCGTTAGCCATTACTTCGTAAGTTCCTTCAAGCGCCAAAATGACATTGGCAGCTAAAGGGGTAATGTTCCCTAAAGTAGTACTGATTGTAACTCCGTTAGTGGTTATAGCGCCAGATTCAAGCTTTGCTTGACCTACTATCACTGCTTTAGCATAAACAAGGGAATTGGCTGACTTTAATGCTCCTTTTACGGCAGTTAACTCGGCAATAATGGCATCACCTTTTATGTCTATAAACCGAGGAGCGGCTACCACAGCCAGAATGCCTAAGATAACTATGACTATAATTAACTCAATTAGCGTAAAACCACTTTGTACTTCTTTATGCATACGAATCTTTTTCTTTATTAACATAGCTTGGTATAAGACCACTAAAATTCATTATAAACAAGTGTTTAGCTGTTTTTGTGGCAGGCGCCATAGGTTTATATGCAGGCAAATATCTAATGTAAATTCGGTTGTTAGTAAAGAGAACCGCAGCTTACTATTTCTCATAGTAAAACTGCCTAAAAGGGGATTACTTAACCTGAACTCTGATTAATACGTGCCGCTTTCCTTACAACAATTGTAATAATAACAGTGCTGGACGGTATGGCTTATCCAGAGCTCAGGTTACTAGGTCATTACCCCATTCACAATAGGTTCAAAGGCAGTCAGGCTGTCCCTCAACACTGAGCTACCCAAGCCGTTTTGTGGGAATAAATTAGTAAAATTTCCTTGTTCACCATGTAGTGCCATATAATTTAAAATCACGGTTTCTACCAACAAGTTAACGTTGTTAGCGGCTGGTGTGGCAGCGGTTTCCACTGATGCGTCGCTGCGCATATAGCCAATTTGTTGATGTTGGGCTTGTGAATCAGCCGTTGCGCCGATTAATTGTGGCGTGCCGCCGGGGTTGTAGACTAAAAAGAACGATGCTGCGGTAGATGAGTTATCACCTGTCCATACGCCTTTTCCGCGGCCATTCACTGAATCGTCAATCATGCCGTTACTGGCCACCGAGCCGTCACTGCACACGTACATCATAAGCGGAACGCCCACACGTGCGGCATATTCCAAACAAGCACCCATGCAGCGGCCTGCTCGTAAATCTCGTACTTCACCTGTTGACCTGTCTCCCGTATGGTAATCAAAGCCACCCATAGTGATAGTGCCTGCCCCTGCAAAACCGTTGATCACTAGTTTCATAGTAGAAGCGGTTTTTCTAAACTCACTGTCGTTGTCGAATTCTTCTTGGGTGAAAATGCCGTTTTCGCCAACTATGTCGGTATCCAGCTCAGGATTAAGAGAAGAGGGATCCCCAAATCTATCAGTGATGTCGGCACTTTTTACATAGCCACAATTCACCAAGTCTTTTAATACGTCATCTGTGGTGATTTGGGTATTTACCTTACCTAATTTCATGGCACTGATCCGTTGAATCGATTCCATTACTGCAACTGAGTCTTGCTGGCTTAATAAACCCACTAAATCCCCGGTGTCTACTAAGCCCGTAACATCAGAAGGTCGGTCTATTTTAGTGGGCCGTTTAGAAGCGTCTATCATGGCTGCAGGTGACATAGAGTTACCACCCGAGTCTGAATTGCGGGAACCAATTAAGGTTAACAATGAGCCATCAGAGCCAACTTTATTAATACCATACATAGGGTTGTGAGGGTTATTACCAGTATCATTTTCAGAGCGGGCAGGGATAACAGCACCGTTAATGTTGGCGCGGTTAGACACACTTAATTTGTCTTGAATGCCTCGCAAAAAAGCACTGTCTGAGTGAAAGGCTAAGCCTAATTCGGTATTAATAAAATCACTGAGGCCGCTAACGGGATTCGCAATGGAAGGTACGGTATCTCCCGGTAAACCAAGTTTGCTATAACCCGCAGTACTGAGAAAATCTAATTGTCCACCTCGACCACCCACTAATACATTTGACCCTGAAATATTTGCACCACCTGCTAAATCAAACACAATAAAGGGTATTTTTCCGGCACCTTGAGTGGCGATGCCACAGCTGCTTTTTAGAGCTTCTAAATCAGCAGATAAAGTGGCATGTGCTTTACCAGGATTGGCAAACAAACTTAACACCGAACCGCTAAGTACAGTGCCCATACCAGCCATAAAACCTTGAGCAATAAAATCGCGGCGAGTCACAGGTTTGGCATGGCAAGCATGATAAAGAGGGTCGTTCAAGCCGATTGGATTTTTGTTTTTCATTTGTTACCTCTCATACTGCAAAAAATTTTCACCACAGAGGTCACTGAGAACACAGAGGTAAAGATAACAACCGGTTCTTTTCTCTGTGAGCGAAGCACTCTGTGTTCTCTGTGGTGGATCATATCTTTTACTCAACACTTAACACTTATTGCATGGTTATAGCCGCGCTGCCTAGGGCTCCGGCGCAGACTGCTTTGACGACTGTTTTGGTATAGTTGGCATCACACACTTTGTCGCCACTGCAATCTGTTAGGCGGGTAATTAAGTTGTTTAATTCATTGATAACATCGTTGTTATTGGGGTGGTCACTCAGACCAGTACCTAACATCTTGGTTGTTAATGGGGTTAACACTAAGTTTCTGGCTTGAGTCGTAAATGCCGATGAAGCATTTTGACTAAAATCAAAGCCCGTAAAATAGTTATCTCTTAGGCTTTTGGTTTCGACTAGTTGGTCACAATATTTTATCGCCATTTGGGTCACAGCCATCTGATTGGAGGCTAGAAAGCCGCCCATATTAGTCACTGAAGGTAGTTGTTGTTTCAATTTTTCAAAGGTAGCTTTAACTGCCGAGTTATTTATAGGCACAGTTGTTACTGCTGACATGCTGGCATTTATTTCCGCAAAGTTACGTATACCAATTTGTGCTTGTGCCTCTAGGTCTGGACTGGCGGCCGGGGCAGGGGGATCAGCTTCGATGACAACGTTAGTTTGCTCGGCCAGAACTTCAAAAGTAAGGAAAAATTCATCTAGCTCTGCGCCTTTCTCAATAGGGATAATAGTGCCTAAGGTCGATAATATTTGTCCTTGGCCTGCTAAATAATTGTTTTGCCTCAACTGTGTATCGAGGTTTTGGTACACCTGACCTACAGTGGCTTCGCGGCCATTAATGCCAATCCGCATGCCTTGTAGTGGGATGTCAGGGATACTAGCACTAGTATCTAAGGTGATAAAAAATGGTTCGCTAAATAAGTAGCTGTAACTATCAAATTGGCTGACTTCTAACACCACATAACTTTGAGGAACCTTAGTGATTTCACTCACTTCAAACAACAAGAAGAACTTTTGGCCAATGCCAACATCAAAGTTTTGTATAACTTGTTCAGTACTTAACACGCGGTTATGGATGGCGACCATTCTTATAGAGCCCGCCCAAGGAATATCTCCCGATACTTCATTGCCTAAAACAAAGGCATAACTGTCATTCCAGTCGGCAAAATTACCTACTTCGGTGTTATCTGTATCTCCTGTAAATCGGCCGTTAACAAATATCCGTCTGCCATTCACCGAGTCATAGTTAACTACCACATGTTGTAAACTGGCCTGTAATATTTCTGCTGCATCAGCTGTAGACAGCGCAGGCTGGCCGTTTAAATTGGTTTTATCGGTGCGTAATAGGTAGTCGTAGTTATACAGGGTTTGGCCTAAGGTGAAATTGCGAGTGTCGGCACCGCCAGAATAACTGATAATTCTGGCTGGACCTTCTTGGGTGACATTGGCCGGTACTACCCATGCCTCAATGGCAAATTCGCCCGTTGCTGTAATCAAGTTATGTAATTTTTTACTGCTAGTGGTTGAACCCTGAGCTTTTCCGTTAGTTAACTGAATGCCCCAACCACCTACCCAGCTCGCATCGCCATTGAGAGTGAGGTTGATAGCCGGTTCAACACCGCTGGTATCAAAAGCTGTGGTGCCTGAGCCGGTTTTAAATTCCCATTTGGCAATCACATCATTTTCATAACGCCCGCCACCTGTAGCTAGTGTGCCATCAAAAAGAGTTAAGGCTTTACTGTAGACAACCTTTTCATCTAACTCGGTTATATCAATGCCATCGGCCATGTTTTGGATCGCGCTGATAAGAGCATTAGCATTACTTGTGCAATCAGTCCAACAGTTGTGAAATTCGTCTCGTACTCTGCCCACAAAACGCGAATTGGCAGGAGTATCGAGGTTGATCCTAGCCTTTGATGCATCATAAGCTTCGTCAATATCGCTGGACGCAAAATAGGGGGAAATAGGAATAGTGGCAGAGTTGGTATGACAATTTGCACAGTAGGTTTCTAATAACGGATAAACAGTGTCAGCAAAAAGCCCAGTATCTCCCGGGAAGTTTTTATTGGCACCTGGGTCTTTTGCTACAGGTGCTTCTAGTTGTATTTCCGTCGCTGTACTTTCAGTGGCTGCCCAGTTGTTGATCCATGTTGTCATTATGTCGGCGCAAGCAGAGTCGCTGGTTAACCAACAATTGTGGCCACCTGCTATTTTTGTCACTAAGATCGAATCTTCAGCAGAGCTGAAACTTACCAATAGACTTGCTTCGTTGTAAGCCAAGTTAATATCATCATTACGAGCAAATGCAGGTGACTGGTTATCTTGTAAATGGCAGGCACCACAACGTTGTTGTGAACTAATATTGTCCCATAATTCAATTTTGAATTGAGTCACGTCTGGCGTTGCGGCAACAGGGCCAGAATAAGTAACAGGAGTATTTTCTTGTGGCGCTGGAGCAGGTGTTTGTACTACATCAACCGACCCCCCACCACAAGCAGACATTAGCGAAATACTTAATATTAACCCTAATCCTGTGAGCGCTTTGTTGCGGCAGGTTGCTGTTAAAGAGAGCATGTTAGTCACCATTGTTATTCCCCCTTACAGTAGTCAGCGGAATCGGCAAACACTTGTTTGATGTTGTAACCTGTGCTGGTAAAAGTGTTGGTCATGTTAGTGATTTTTGTCCTGTCTGCGGAGTCTTGAGGCGAGCGTAAGCAGATATTTTTAAACACTTTGGTGACTTGGCAACTAGCAAATTTTTGACTGTTGGCTAGTTCTTGGCCCATAGATTTAGCGCCACTACCGTTATCAGGCAAAGACTCATCCCAACCAAGATTTTTATTTAATCCATGGCGCCAGTAATTACTCCATTTGTCATTATTGGTGATAAAACCATAAGGGAAATTATTGCCGTTGATACGATATTTACCTTGTACTTGAGTACCAGTATCGGGATCTGTTGCGCCAGCTTGGTTGTATTGTAATGAGCCTTGTTCACCTTCGGGATCGCTATTAACATTGTACTCGTAGTTATAATAAGCAAATGCCTGAGCCAGTGGATCCATACCTGAGTGACAACCCACACAAGAATTATTAAATATGCGACTATCGCCACCCGGGCTACGACTCACGTCTTGGCGAATGCGATCTGGACTGCGACTAGTATCTTTTAAACCTTCCAAGTCAGTGCACATGTGATTGATTAAAGTAAAACGAAACATGGCGCGATTGGTGCCGTCTTTAAAAAATGCTTTAGCGGCAGCGCGAGTGGTTATTACGCCCGCCGTTGCTTCTGTAGGCAAACCTGTCAAAGCTGATTGGGTGGTAGCTTTAAGCACATCTTTTAAATCAGCACTTTGGTCGTCCAATGCCTGATAGTGGGCATTGTTAGTGATGGAATATGCAGGTACACCAGAACTTGCATCAGCAATGTATAAAATATCGCCGAAGAGTATTTGCCTAAAATCTATTTCATCTCGAGTAATGCCAATGACAGTAGCCGTATAGTCATTCAAAGGTGCAAATACATCAGCGTTTTCGTTTGTCCAAGGTGTGATCCAATTTTTTAAAGTTACCGAATAAAAGGCTGGATCGTCCATTGCTATATCTGCAGCCCCGCGGACATTACCTTCACTGATAAGACTTTCCATTTGTTCCAACACTTGGTTACTTGGTGGCACACCTGTTAGTCGATCATGTATACGTTTGGCTTGTTCTCTTGTTCCAGCGTAAGAATGCGTAAGAGTAAATAAAACTACGACAAATAGTGCGCAACTGATAGCGACTTTATTTCTGCCAATTTGCCTGACTGGATGTTTCAAATTGGAACTCCTCTTACCGCTAGTAACGATTTGTTTGGCTTATTATGGGTTGTAGTCAATAAATCCATTTGTGACAATACAATTAATGCAAATTAGGTTTGGGAAATTATACCTAAAAAGGCTAGTTGAGTTAAAAAGTAAATTCTCGAAAAATAATTCTACCGAAATTGGCTAGATGTCTCTTAAGTCTCTAACGAGGAGAGCACGAATTGCGCCATTTAGTTTAATGTTTTGAATTGCTTGGAGTTTATGAGAGGTATTCTAAATTAAAGGGCCGTACTTTAGTCGAAACGTTACTAATACCCGACTGTTTGTAAAAATAAAGATACTTAGTTTTACTTTAATAATCTTAGTTGGTTAGGTTAATTGTATATTTATCAATTAATTAGGTGTGTTTTGTTAGGTGTTATTAAATGTCTTTTATATCATACACCTTCTGCGGCGTTAAATTTCAGTAAAATTATTTTGAATAAAAGCTAAACTAAAATGGCATTGTTTTCGTGGAATATAACCTGAACTCGGGTTAGATAACTTAAGGTATTGAATAACATTCCTAATAATAAAACCATAAATTGTCCCGCAACGTCGTTAATGCAAGTATCTATCGTCTATTAATAGGCAAAAAGTAGCTGCCTATAGACAGTTTTTGCCTACAACAGAAACTGGTAGTCTAGTAGCGTTTTATTAACCATAGCGAAAACACCTTGAATCAGTGGTCATTATTAGGACTTATCCATTTTAGCCTGTCACGCGCAGTCGCTTTTTTGCTGTGTGTTTATCTTATAGGGTGCGGTGGCGATCAAATATTGACTACAGAGCAAAAAACCGACCCTGTGGTTGTTGATGTGCCTATAGCATATATTAAACGGCCCGCTCCATTAGATGAAGATTCAGCTTTGCTTGCTCAAGATTTACGGGTTCCTAATGATTTTTTCCCCGGTGCGCAATTATTTATCAAACCAAGGGCTTCGGTCAGCGCCATTGAGAAAAATATTTCAGATCGCGCATTTTTCTCCGAACAAGAAATTTTGGCTGCAACAGAAACATCACCTTTAGCTGGTTACGATGTAAAAGATTTATTTGTGTCCTATGACGGCACCCGTTTGTTGTTTGCTATGCGTGCACCAGAAATCGAAGATGCCGATGACGACGAACAACCCAGTTGGAATATTTGGCAGTATGACTTAACAGCAGATATTCTGAGCCGTGTTATCACTTCAGACTTAAATGCCGAATTTGGCCAAGATACCTCACCCGCCTACTTACCTGATGGACGCATTGTATTTAGTTCTACTAGGCAACAGGCTAATCAGGCTCTTTTATTAGACGAGGGTAAACCTCAATATCAAGCTCTAGATGAAAATCGCGATCAAATAGCCTCTGTGTTACATGTAATGGATGGTGATGGTAGCGACATTCAACAAATATCCTTTAATCAGAGTCACGATCTTGATCCTATGGTACTCAGTACCGGCAAAATTCTATTTAGCCGCTGGGATAACGTGGCGAACAACAATAGTATCAACATCTATCAAATGAATGCAGACGGCAGTGGCTTAGAAATTGTGTATGGTCGTCATAGTCATAATAGTGAACTCACTGATGAAGCCCTGCAATTTACACAATTGGCCGAGCAGCCAAGTGGTCAGCTATTGGCCGCCCTTAGACCTTTAGATAGTAATAACTGGGGTGGGGAATACGTCAATATTGATATCGCCAATTATATTGACAATACTGTGCCAATTGCGTCGCAAATTGGATTAACCGGACCAGCGCAAGTGTCAGCCGTATTCGATAACGTTGTCATCGACGGCAGTATTTCACCTGGCGGTGTTTTCTCAGCCGTTTATCCACTTTGGGATGGCAGCGAAAGGATGCTGTTTAGCTGGAGCCAATGCCGAATATACGATCCCGAACAAGTTTTAGTTGAGGGCGAAGTTCGTACTATTTTATCTTGTGATGATGAATTGATAACTGATCCACAGATAGAAGCCGCTCCGCTGCTATTCGGATTGTGGATGTTTGATCCGATTGAAAATACTCAGTTGGTCATAAATGTGCCTGAGGAAGGCCAGTTTTATACCGATATTGTGGCCATGCAGGCCCGCGCTTTTCCAGCCGATGCTCAACAATCTGAAGAATTTGATCAAGACTTAGCAAACAATGGCTTAGGTCGAGTACACATTAAAAGTGTATATGACTTTGCTGGAATTGACGTTACAGAACAAGGCATCGCAATACTGGCCGATCCAACTCAAACGCCTATTGACGACAGACCTGCGCGATTTTTACGAGTAGTCAAAGCCGTATCCATTCCAACAGAAGAGGTACAGGATTTTGACAATTCTGCTTTTGGACGCAGCAGTAATCAGTTGATGCGTGAAATTATTGGATATGTGCCTGTTGAGCCAGATGGTTCAGTATTATTTGATGTGCCCGCGAATGTACCTTTAGCATTTAGTGTGCTTGATAAAAATGGAAAACGTGTCAGCGAAAGACATCAAAACTGGATGCAGTTAGTGCCCGGAGAAGTGCGCACTTGTAATGGTTGTCATAGTCGAGATAGCGAAGCACCTCATGGTCGAGCAGATGCCGAAGCCGACAGTATTAACTTAGGCGCAGCCAATACTGGTAGCCCGTTTCCTAATACCAATCCAGCCTTATTTGCTGATTTAGGTGATACCATGGCACAAACATCAGGCAGAATTAACGGCATCAACTATCCTACTGCAGATATTAATTTTGAAGATATCTGGACAGATCCTGCTAAGCAAACCCAAGCAGTTAGTTTTGTATACAGTTATGCTGACTTACAATCCCCGCTGCCTGTTACTGTGGCCTGCGCTGTTAATTGGACAAACTTGTGCCGTATCCAAATTCATTTTACCGAGCATATTCAACCCATTTTGTCATTAGACAGACAAAAGTTTGCTGAAGACGGCGTGACACTACTTGAAGATCAAAGTTGTTTAACTTGCCATACGCCTGAAGGCGAAGACGGTTTAGCACAGGTACCTGCTGCTCAGTTAGACTTGCGTGCAACCCCATCAACAGACAATGCCGATTTTCTAACCAGTTATCGAGAACTCATGTTTACCGATAATGAACAAGAGTTAGTCGAGGGGGCATTGCTCGACCGTTTGGTGATTGTTACCGATGAAAATGGCGATATTGTGTTCGAACTTGATGAGGAAGGCGAGTTGATACTGGACGGTGAAGGTAATGCAATAGCTGTGACTCAAACAGTGAGCGTAGCAAACAGCATGTCTGTAAATGGTGCCCGATCTAGTGGCCGGTTTTTTAACATTTTTAATAGTGGGGGTGCACATCAAGGTTGGCTAACTCCAGCCGAGTTAAAACTGTTATCTGAATGGTTAGATATTGGTGGCCAATATTACAACAATCCTTTTGTGGCACCACTAAACTGATGTTATTGAGATCCACACAAAAATATTTCAATTTCATTAAGTCTGGCTTAGGCATTTGGCTAACGTTGCTATTTATAACCATTCCGGCTTTAGCCGATGAAATAGTGCAAGTGCAGATTACGCAGCCTTATATCGAATTACATTCTGGGCCTGCTGGTGGTTTTCCTGTTATCCATGTTGCCGCAAAAAAAGAATGGCTCACTGTATTAAAGCGCAGAACCAACTGGTTCAAAGTCGAAACAAATAAAGGTGTGCAAGGTTGGGTCAAACAAGAGGCATTACACCTGACTCAAAGCAGCACTGGCGAAGCTGTTAAGTTAGCCGACGGCTCATTTGAGTCATTTGCTCAACGTGATGTTGAATTTGGCGCTTTAGGCGGTTCCTTCGAAGGAGTGCCTTCTATGACAGTCTTTGCTGATTGGGTGGCCACTGAAAACTTAATCGCTGGGATTAGTGTGACTCAAGCCTTGGGTAATTTATCTGAAAATCAATTCTTTTTAGTGCGTGTGCAACATACAGCCTTTCCCGAATGGCGCCTGTCACCTTATGTCACCTTAGGTGCAGGAAAAATTCGTACAAAACCTAGAGCCAACTTAGTGCAAAGTGGTGATGAAACTCGCACCAGTGATTTGTTGGCTGCAGGTTTAGGATTACGTTATTACATTGCACAAAATTTTATACTAAAGCTTGAGTATCAACATCTTCAAGCTTTAACCGATAGAGACGAAAACGAGGATTTAGAACAATGGAAATTGGGATTCGCAGTTTTTTTCTAGGGCTAGTATGCACACTGCTCAGTTTTTCTTTGTTTGCCCAGCTAAGCGAACAAGAAAGCGAACAAGAAACTGAACAGAGTGTTATCCAGCCTAGTGTAGAACGCCGAGATATTAACGAAGCCAATATAGATTCAGAAAATTTTGAATTTGGCATGTTAGTAGGAGTGATCAGTATTGAGGATTTTTCATCTAGTATGGTTTTGGGAGTCCGCGCGGCTTATCACATCAATGAAGACTTTTTTGTCGAAGCCACTTACGGCCAGGCTGAAGCGGGAGAAACCAGTTTTGAAGTGCTTAGTGGTGGTGCACCATTTTTAACTGAAGCGGAACGCGATTATCGTTATTACAATGTGTCCTTGGGTTACAACCTTAATGGCGAAACTTTTTTCAGCGATCGTTGGGTGTTTAACTCTGCCACTTATATCACCTTAGGTACAGGTAGTACTGAGTTTGGTGGCGATGAAAGATTTACCTTGAGCTTAGGTGCGGGTTATCGACTGTTGCTGACTGACTTTTTTGCTTTGCACATTAATATGAAAGATCACCTGTTTAATTCTGAGCTGATTGGTGAGGAAAAAACCACTCATAATATTGAATATGGCTTGGGTGCCACCTTCTTCTTTTAGTCCATTGTTTACTTATTGAGATATTATTTTATGCCGTTATTTATTAAAAACCTGCATCATAAAACCAATACAAATTTTTACCATGTTATAGGCTTGGCGATTGTTTGCATTGCTGTTTTGTTCACATCTCTTCAAAGCTTTGCTGCAGATAGTAAAGGTCCAGCACCAGACTTTACTTTGCCCAGTAAAAATGGCGGCAATGTGCGTTTGCAAGAACAACTAGGTAATGTGGTTTTGATTAATTTTTGGGCTTCTTGGTGTGCTCCGTGTCGTGAAGAACTGCCTTACTTGGAAGCGTTGCAACAGGAATATGCGGATTTGGGTTTTACCATCTTAGCGGTCAATGTGGACGACGACTCATCTAAAGCTGACATATTGCTAAACGATATCCCTGTTTCTTTCCCAGTGTTATTTGATGTGAATGACGATGTCAGCAAATTATATCAAGTGAACGCTATGCCAACCACAGTGATTGTTGACCGAGATGGCAAGCAACGTTTGTTGCACCAGGGTTATAAAAGTGGCGATGAAGTGCAATACAAACAAGCTATTAAAGCGTTACTTCGGGAGTAGGCAGTGAAGTCAAACCAAACAAACTCATTGCGCTCGCTCATTGTCATCATAGTATTGGGTTTAGCCAGTGGCTGTAGTAGTACATTTGAGCCTTGGGTCAAACCCTATGAACGAGATAATTTGGCTGACCCTATCATGAGTATGAATCGTAATCCTGTGTCCTTGTCTTATACCCATCACGCTTATCAAGCACGTGAAGGAGCAAGAGGTGCCGAAGGTGGCGCTGGAGGCGGTTGTGGCTGTAATTAGGCGTATAATGACGAGTCCAAGTGGCACAGTGAGAAAGCTGCTATCGCGACTAATATTTGCCTGCATTATTCTTGGGGTGCTGGCTTGGCAGGCTTTTGCTGCGGTGTTACCACAAGATCGCTCTGATGCTATGTATCACTCCTATCAAGGTGGAGGTATGTCGATCGACGGACCTTCAATTTTGTTACGGAAAAAAATTGGCAATCATGTTTCTTTTTCAGCAAATTATTATGTTGATACTATTTCTGGTGCATCGATAGACGTTTTAGCGACTGCCAGTCCTTATGAAGAAGAGCGCACTGAAAACAGTATTGGCGTTGATTACCTTCACAATAAAACCCTGATGAGTTTGAACTACACCACTAGTTCAGAAAACGACTTTGAAGCAGAGTCCTTCCATTTTGGTGTTAGCCAAGATTTTTTTGGTGATCTCACTACAATTTCCTTAGGTTATTCCAAAGGTAATGATGAAGTAGGAAAAACCGGTGATGAAAATTTTTTAGAATTAGCCGAGCGCCAAAATTATCAATTAGGGATCACTCAGGTCATTACTAAAAATATGATAATGGGCTTGAGTGTGGAGAACATCTCTGATCAAGGATATTTGAATAACCCTTATCGTTCAGTACGCTTTTTAGACGCCACTAGCGCTCGTGGTTATCGATTTGAAACAGAGGTTTACCCCAACACTCGCAGAAGTAACGCGGCCGCTGTTACAGCAAACTATTATCTGCCTTATCGTGCCTCTGTATATGGCGAAGCTAAGGTGTTTTCAGATTCGTGGGGCATACAAGCTAATACTTATAAGCTGGGATATATCCATACTTTTGGTGAAGACTGGATTGTGGAATTACGGGCTCGTCATTACCAACAAGATAAAGCCGATTTTTATCAGGATTTATATAATCGAAGTGCTGAATTTAACTTCCGCGCCCGAGATAAAGAAATGAGCACTTATAACAACTTGTCTCTAGGTTTAAGTGTGACTTATGAATTCCAATTTTCAGCAACTAATTTTTTCAAGAAAAGCACGCTCAACCTAGATTTTGATCATGTGAACTTTGACTATGATGATTTTAGGAATGTGCTGGTAGATGCATCAACCGAAGTTGTGCCTGTAGGTGCTGAGCCGCTTTATCAATTTTCAGCCAATATCACACGTTTGTACGTGTCCATATTTTACTAATGTCCTTTGCTTGTCTAAGGGCCATAGGAAACGTAACACCATGAGTTTATATTCTGAAAAAGCAACAAAAATTAACATTGTTCATTGGTCGAAATTTTTGTTTGTTGGCCTGTTATTAAGTATCAGTTTGACTGTGAATGCCCAGCAAGATGACCAGCCTGCTAACAGCACCGTTGCTGAACAATTACAACAACTAAGAAAAGAAGTGGTTGCCCTTAACCGTGATTTGTTTGTGCTCGAAGAGGACTTATTGTTTCCGTCTAGTACTCAAATAGTGGTGTATCTATCAATGGATGTAGGCACTTATTTTAACTTAGATGCAGTTGAGTTGCAGATTGACGACAAAGTCGTTAGCTACCATCTGTATACCGAAAAACAAATTCAAGCCTTGTTTAAAGGCGGCGTGCAAAAATTACATATTGATAATATAGGCCAAGGTGAACACCAGCTCAGTGCATTTTTTATTGGTAAAGGGCCACAAGATAGAGAATACAAAAGAGCCACCAGTCTCACATTTACTAAAACGGCTGATGCCAAATCGTTAGAATTAAGCATTATTGATTCTAGTGTTAAGCAGCAGCCCGTTTTTGAGGCGGTCGAGCTTTAATATGTTGAAGTGGTGTAGCGCATTAGGTTTTTGTTTGGTTTTGCTGGTTAGCGCCAAGGCTAGCGCCCAACAGGTAAATGAACCTAATTCTGCTGCGCTCGAAAAAGCTTACCAACAAGTTTTGTATGAATATTACCAGGGAAATTTTGCCTTAGCCTTAACCCAAATGGCAATTTTAGAGCAAAAATTTCCCAATGGTTTAACGCAGATCCCCGATTTTTTGAGTGCTCATCAAGTGGAGCCGGAGTTACTTAAAGGTGGGATGAGTTTAGCCTATGGATTAGATAATCAAGCTGCGGATATTTTCCTGCGTTTATTAAAAAACAATACTGAACCACAAGTCACTGCTTATGCTTGGTTATTGCTAGGTAAAACCTATTATCAAAAACGCCAGTTTTCAGATGCAGCTCAAGCGTTTCAGCAAATTACACAAGACGATGCGGATGAATATTTTGAGACGTCTACCCGCGACAACTGGCTTTATATGCAATCGCAGCTTCATGGGTTTTTATTGGGGCAGGAAGCAGACGGAAATGACATCCAGTGGCTAGAACAGTTATCAGATAATTCAATTTATCGCCATTATGTGCAATACAATCAAGCGTTAGCCTTATTGCAAAAAGGGGAAAACCAGCAAGCCATTAGTCGTTTATCTACTTTAGCAAAAAATGACAATAGTTTTGTGCGCCGCTGGATGGGGTGGGCGGATCCAATATTTAATGCCAACGATGAACAAAATATTGAAGCTGAACGTGATGCTATTCGTGATCGGGCCAACCTAACTCTAGGTTATACCTTGCTGCAAAACGATGAGCCTCATCAAGCGTTTAGAATATTTGAAAAAATTCGCAGCGGCGGCTTAGACGCAGAAGCGGCGTTATTAGGCTATGGCTGGGCTGCGGCTAAAAAGGATGAATTACAAACTGCTTTGGCCATTTGGCAACGTTTGATGCAAATGCCACAAAATAGTGAATATACCTTAGAAGCTTATTTGGCCAGCGCTTATGCCTATGAAAAAGCCTTTGCACCAAGGCAATCGCTACAACTATTGCAATTGGGTGTTGACCGTTTTGAGCAGGCTTTATCTGACCTTAATCAAGCAGAACAACAGGTAAATCATCGCCAGTTTATTTTGGACTTACTGCCTAATACAAAGTACACCCCTAAGGTTGAAGATGATGCTAGCCTGTCGCTACACCATAAAGGTCAGCAATTTAATAGCACCCAGTTATTCAATAGTGTGACAGTCAGCACTGAGTTTAGGGCCGGGTTATCAGCCTTAGGGCAAAGTCGTGACATACAGCAGCAATTGCAAAATTGGCAACAACGTATGCAGCAATACCATTTGATGTTGGATGAAAGGCAAGCTGAACGACTCAAGCGCGCTAAACACATTTTACAAAATCGTACTTTGGAACAATTACCAGCATTACAAACCCAGCGCGAGGCACTTGCTCTAGTCGTTGATAGCGCCATACGTCAGCAAGATGGGCAAGTTTTAATGAGCCTGCAAAGTCAGCAATGGTTAGACAGAATAAAACGTTCAGAAAAACGTTTAGAGACTATTTCTAAGCTTAAAAAACAACTCGCTCAACCAGCTTTGGCAGAGAGTTATCAGCGACGGATAAAAAGAGTGGCGGGCAGACTAATTTGGCAAGCGAGTGAAGCTTATTCTGCTAATCAATGGCAAGCACAAAAAGCATTAAATCAACTCGACGCTGAAATAACCAATACACAACAGCGTCAGCAGCAACTACATAAGCTACTGGCAGTTAACCCTGATTTTGCTGAACAACGACTTAGAGTCAGTACATTAGCACAGCGTATTAACGCTGATATCATCAAAAATAATGGTCTTCAAGATGCACTTATTAGTCAGTTGTCTGCCATCTTTAAGCAGTTTATCCAAGCCCACAAACAAAAGGTCAATGACTATATTTTGCAGGCACAATTAGCCATGGTCAGGTTGAGCGATCAAGCCTTGAAAAAAGACAATGACAGTTCAACAAAATTAGATGATACATCTGCAAACGATGGAGTTCAGCTATGAGATTGGGTCATTGCCTGTTGGTTTTTGTGGCTATGATGTTGCCGTTGTCTGGTTGTGGATCGTTTTCTGGTGAAAATGGCTCACAAACTGCTCAAACACCATCTATAAGCAAACAAACTCTAGGTGAGGTATATTTTGAGCCATTACCACTTGATCATACACCGCTAGATCAGCCCGAAACAAAAACTATGCGAGATGCCTATAAGGCATTGCTTGAAGTAGTTGCTGATCCCCAAACTAAACAAATAGTGCAGTATAGGTTAGCCGATCTAGAAGTCTCATTAGCTGAGCAAAGGCAGGAAAACGGACTGCCTATAGACTCAGTTACAAGCAGTGCTACACAAACCGGCCAAAAGCCACAAAAATTATTTGATTTGGCCATAGTTCAATACCAACAATTGTTGCTGGATCATCCACAAAACCCCAACAATTTAGAGGTGTTATACCAACTGGCTAAGGCTTTTGAACAGCAAGGTCAAATACAAGATAGTTTTGATACCTTACAGCAGTTATTGCAGCAATTCCCTGACAATGCCTACTTAGCAGAAACCCACTTTAGGATTGGGGAGGTAGAGTTTAATCGTACTAATTATCCATTGGCTATTAGTGCCTATAGCAAGGTATTAGAGCAAGGGGAACAAAATCCTTATTACGGTACAGCTGCTTATATGTTGGGCTGGAGTTATTTTAAAAATGACCAACAAGGTGAAGCATTAAAAGCCTTTACTACCTTGCTTGATCATAAATTACCTAATGAAATTATCGCCCAGGGGATGTTGTCTCAGGTAGACAGTCAAGCTCAAATTGAGGGTTTACCCCTGGGTGAAAAACGTTTGGTTAATGATACTATCCGTATTATGAGTTTGTTGTTTTCTTATCAGGACGCTCAGCTTTCTTATCAAAATAGCCAAGAAGCCAATGCGGCTCAGAGCATCGCAGCGCATTTTACGCTGGTTGAAAACAGGCACTATGAATATGTGCTATACGACGCATTGGCACAACATTACCTTAATCAAGACAGGTATCGCGATAGTGCTAAAGCCTATCAAGCCTTTACTGAGATCCATGCCGACCATTTTCAGGCGCCTATTTTTGCGGTCAAACAAATTGACTCATACATCTTGGGGCAATTCCCAACTTTAGTGTTACCCGCCAAACAACGTTTTGTGACGCGTTATGGTATTACTGGAGCGTATTGGCCTAATTGGCCCATTGTTTGGCAAGAACAAGTTGCACCTTATCTAAACGAATATTTACAAGAGCTTGCACAATATGAACATAGCCGCGGGCAGATGTTAGCCAGCGCAAGTCGAGAAACCAATGTTAAGGATACGGATAAAAATCGCGCCACATCTTTAGAGTTAAAAGAACAAGCTACCCAAGCTTTATTGTTAGCTGCAAAGTGGTATCAGCAGTTTATTATGACCTTCCCAAAAGACGATCAAACGCCTGAGTTAACTTACCGTTTGGGCGAGGCTTTATTTGAATCACAACAATTTGTTGAGTCTATCAAAGCATTTGAAGATTACGCTTATGCGCACCTTCAGCCTAATACACATCCAACTGCTGCCCATCCCAAAGCGGCAGAAGCAGCATACTCTGCTATTTTGGCTTACCAGAAAATTCAGTTGGCCGCTTCAGACGCTTTGCCACAGCAAGATAATAACCAACAAGCTAGTTGGTTAGACAAGCAGCTTGTAGCGCAAGACAATTTTGTGAACACCTTTGTCGATGATCCTAGAGCCAGTGCCATTCTGTATAGCAGTATGCAGCAATTATTTACTTTAAAACGTTATGAGCTTGCTATTGCCAGCGCACAACTATTGTTGGATTGGCAACCTAAAGTGCAATCTGAAAAACGTTTAGCCAGTTATTTAGTGATAGGGCACAGTCAATTTGCTTTACAGCAATATGCCGCTGGGGAAAGTACTTACGAGCAAGTTATTCAATTGTTGCCAGATAATGATCCTCGCCGCCTTGATATACGGGATCGATTAGCTGCGAGTATATACAAGCAAGGGGAGCAGAATGTTAGTCTCAACTATTTACCCTTAGCCATTAATGATTTTTTAAGGGTGTTGGCTAAAACCCCTGAGTCTGCGATCCGCGTAAACGCACAATATGATGCTGCAACCTATTTATTACAAATGCAAGAATGGCAGCAAGGCATAGATTTATTCGTAGACTTTAGACGACGTTTTCCAAAAAATAAGTTGACCGAAAGTATCCAAGAACAATTGATTTTGGCCTATCAGCAGAATGAAAACTGGCAACAAGCGGCAGATGAGTTGTTAGTATTACATCAAGCCAATCCTCAGTCTGATGAGGGTAGGCAAGCCTTGTATGTGGCGGCTCAGTATTTACACAAAATTGGTAATAGACAACAGGCATTGGATGCTTATCGAACCTATGCCCATAGTTATGCCATGCCTTTTGCTGAAGCTAACCAAGCTCGCTTTATTATGAGTGAGTTTTACCTTGAAACTAATGAGTACAGTAAACGCCGATTTTGGTTGAATAAATTAATTCAAGCAGACCAACAAGCACAAATATCGCCAAATATTGAACGTGACGATCGTACTCGTTATCTAGCGGCTATGGCATCCAATGTGTTTGCTGATGACAAATTATATGCCTATAAAAAAATCAAACTCACTCAACCATTAAAAGCCAGCTTAGCTAAGAAAAAGGCTGCGTTAAATTCTGCACTAGATGCTTACAATAAAACCTTGGATTATAAGGTTGAAGAGTTCACTACCTCAGCTAACTTTAGTATTGCGGATATTTATCATCAACTGGCCAAAGATTTGATGACATCCAGTAAACCTAAAAATCTTAATGCCCTAGAGCTTGAGCAATATGATTTACTGCTTGAAGAGCAGGCTTTTCCTTTTGAAGAAAAAGCCATCGCTATTCACGAAACCAATGCCAAACGAAGTTGGCAAGGTAGTTATGATGCTTGGATTGAAAAAAGTTTCAGCGCCTTAGAAAAACTGCTGCCAGGACGGTATAACAAACAAGAAAGAAGCGGGGAGATCACTGATGAAATTTATTAATGTAGTCTTCAGTGTGGTGTGCATAGCTTTATTAAACAGTTGTAGTAGTTTGATTACTGCTATTGAAACAGGACCAAGCGTTTCAGAAGTATCCCTAGAGTCGTTAACACCTATGCAAATTGAAGTGGCGGACTTACAAGCCATGCCTAATTTATATTTAGAGCAAGCTGGTAAGCGTAAGACTAGTGTATCAAGTCAGACGCTAAACCAATTTCAAGGGGCTTTAGCGCTAAAACAGCAAGGTAAGTTGGCTCAAGCCAAAAAGATACTTGTGACCTTAGCTGAAGAACACCCAGAGCTTTCAGGAATATGGTTGCAACTTGCCTTGGTAAGCAAGCAACAAAACACCGACGACATCGAACAAAAGCGTGAAGATATGCTGGAATATCTTAATAAGGCTATTGCTGCCAACCCATTAAATTACCTGGCTCAGAATGAATTAGCCTTAGTGTTGCGTCAACAAGGGCATTTTCAACAATCCCTAAGTCACTATGAATTAGCCTTGAAAAGTTGGCCTGCATTTGCTCCGGCCTATCTTAACCGAGGCATATTATACGACTTATATATGGGTCAAAAGTCTTTGGCATTGGCTGAGTATGAGCTTTATCAAGCCTTGTCTAATGATGACTCTCGGCAATTAAAAGGTTGGATAATTGACCTACAGAGACAAATTAAAAATGCAGAACAAACGCATCAAAATGGATCAAAGTTATGACTAAAATTCATGACTTTTTATGGGGCTTGGTTTTCACCATAGCACTATCTTTAATGAGCAATATGCTTAATGCTCAAGAGCAGAACGTTATTAAGTTGCAAGAAACTATTCGAGGTAATCAAGAGCAGCCCAAAGTGATGACTATAGTGCCGTGGCAGTCACCTAAAACAAAACAAGCTTTGCCTAGCCCTATTGTTGAACGTATTAATAAAAAGTTTGTGCCGTTACAGCGGGACGAATTAAAGCTACAAATTCAAATTTTAAAAACATACCCCAAACCTTAGGCAAATACCTATAGGAGCGGAATGAAAAGATATAGTGAACAGATTACCAAGTAGGAGTGAGTGATGAATTTTTTTGAAGTAGTAGTACGGTTTTTTCAAGAGGGCGGTGCGTTTATGTTCCCTATTGCCGTTGTTTTAGCAATAGGTCTGGCAATAGCAATCGAACGTTATTTCTTCTTAAGCTTTTCTAAAAGAGTCAATAAAAAAGCCTTTAAACAAATGGAGCCGCTACTTAACAAACATGATTACACAGGAGTGTTAAGTTTCGCCAATACTGATAAAGCGCCGATTAGCCGCATTATAGGTGCTGGTTTAACACGTTTAGATCATAGTCAAAGGCGTGAAGATATCGAATATGCCATGGAAGAAGGTTTGATGGAAACCACGCCTCGATTGGAAAAGCGTACTGCATATTTAGCTACGCTGGCAAATATCTCAACTTTATTAGGCTTGTTGGGCACTATCATAGGATTGATTGCAGCTTTCTCTGCGGTAGCCACGGCCGACCCTTCTGAAAAGGCTAGTTTGTTATCCCAGAGTATTTCGGTTGCCATGAATACTACCGCTTTTGGTTTGATTGCGGCCATTCCACTTCTGGTTTTTCACTCAGTGTTACAAACCAAAACCACTGAAATTATTGACAGCATGGAAATGGCTGGGGTGAAGTGTTTAAACGCTCTCATTGCACGAAATGATTTGAATACCCAGTCTCGTTCTACAGACGACAATAGATAAGTTAAGCCCAAATATAGGAATACGATATGGCGGGTAGAGCAAAATTCGGTCGTAGTAGTCGAAAAATCAAAAAAGATGCTGAGTTGGACATCACCTCTTTTATGAATTTGATGATAGTACTAGTGCCAGTGCTGTTGATGATGATGGTGTTCTCGCGGATCACTGTTTTGGAACTCGCTCTGCCACAGCTTGGTGAAGCAAATGAACAAAATATTGATGTGAAAGATCAGCGTTTGGAGCTGGTGGTCAGGGCAAACAATATTGCCGTTTATTATCCTCAAGGTTATCTAGTAAAAGATATTGCGGTTAACGACCAAGGTTATGACTATGCCGCTTTGCAATTGGTACTTAGACAAATAAAACAGACTCTGATAAACAAAAATATCGATAAAAAAGCCGCCACTTTGTTATTAGAAGAAAACATTCCATATCAAGTGATTGTGGCCTTAATGGATACCACTCGCTCATACCAAGATGTATTGATTGCTTCAGTGGTGGATGCTGAGCTTTTCCCTGAAATTTCCTTAGGTGATGCCCCTGCCGTATCAAATGAGTCTTCTGGGAGTGAAAAATGAAACAATCAGCAAGAGCTATGCGGATGCAGCGCCACCATAAACGTATGGCCCAAGACTCCAAACTCAGCTTAGTTTCATTAATGGATATTTTTACTATCTTGGTGTTTTTTTTGATGGTTAACGCGTCAGAAGTGCAAGTGTTACAAAACAGCAAAAGTGTTGAGTTACCTGAATCGACTGCGCAACAAGCGGCGCAAGAAACCTTGATCTTGATGGTCAACAATACTGACTTAATTCTTCAAGGCCAAAAGTTGGCTAGTGTGCAAACTATCTTGAGTCAAAGCGACGACCTAATACCAGAACTTGCAACTGAATTGGCATACCAAGTCAATCGTGCAAGTAACAATGGCGAAAAAGATGCTGAGGGCAACGACATCGAAAGAGCGATTACCATTATGGGTGATAAGAATATTCCCTATACTTTGCTCAAACGTATTATGCAAACATGCGCCCAAGCTGGGTTTACCAATATTTCTTTGGCAGTTGCCGGGCAAGAACCTTCGGGGCAACAAAAAGAAAACCAAGTGAATGATGCTGCTACTGCTCAAGGAGAAGATCAATGACCAGTAGCATTAATGTTCACACTGCTACTAATAGTCATATGTCAGAGCCGAATGCATTTGTTACAGTCTTGCCATGGTCATCAAGTGAGCTAGAGAACAAACGTTTTAGAACTATCACTGTTGTTGTTTTGTTTATCACTTTGGCCTTTGCCGCAGTAGTGAAATGGCAAGAATTACCAGAACGTGCTCGTGCAGAAAAAGAAAAAGTACCAGCCCAATTGACACGTTTAATGACACCTAGAAAAGTCGAACCACCTAAACCTATTCCAGTGCCTGTACCCAAACCTTTGCCTGCCAAGCCTAAGGTCGAAAAGCCAAAACCTGTTCCTCCTAAAGCAGTAGAGCCAAAAAAAGTACCAGCAAAAGATGTCAAGAAAGTGCCTCCTAAGCCGGTAAAGGTCAAAGTGCCCACACAAGCAGAACTTACCGAACAAGCTAAAATCAAAGCCAAACAATCAGGTTTGTTAGCCTTTCAAGATGATTTAGCCAGTATGCGAGACAATACCAGCCTGAATAATTTAGCGGATACCGATACCATCAAAGGTGCTGGGGCAAGCAATCAAACCCAGCGCAAGTTTATAGGTAAAAAAGTAGCGGCTAGTAGCGGCGGTGTAGACACCAGTAATTTGACCACTAATATCGGCTCAAAGGGAGAACTAGCAGAACGTAAGAACACTGAATATGTAGCCCCCAATGAAGGTCTCGCATCATTGGCTGCAAAACAAATTGTTACTGAAGGTGCAGTATTAGGTAATCGAGAGACTGAGTCTATTCGTAAAGTATTGGACGCCAACAAAGGTGCGATTTATGCTATTTATCGTAAAGCGTTACGCTCTGATCCGAGTTTACAGGGCAAGTTAACAGTTAATCTACAGATAGAGCCTAATGGTTCAGTGTCTAAAGTCACATTGGTTTTCAGTGAATTAGGAGCTCCAGACGTAGAGAAAAAATTACTCAGTAGAATACGCCTCATTAATTTTGGTGAACAATCTGTATCACAAACCCTACTAGACTATTCTTTTAATTTTTTGCCCTTCTGAGAGAAGTCAAATATGTTTAATGAACATGGCGAATTTGTTGTGACACGCCAGGGTAATATTTTAATCGCCTATATATATGGAGCCTGGAATGCCGAAACAGCCAAAGCCTATAAACACACTATCAATCAAACCATTGAGCCCCTGAAAGGCAAATCATGGGCTCTTATTAGCAATGTTCAACAGTGGGAATTGTGCACTCCCGACTGTGAATTACTGATGGTGGAATTGGCTGCAGAATGCAGGGGTAATAGTCTTAAAAGAGAAGCGATAGTCAACAATAATACCAATAGTGTTAAGCTGGAGTTGTTTAACAAGCATTCAAAACAAAAGCCCTGCGAATTCGAACCTTTGCGAATTCAGTTTCAAAGACGTTTTTTGGAAACTGACGAACAAGCCAAAGTCTGGCTTAAAACTGAAGGTTATAGTCTGAAATAAAGTCATATTTTTTTAAACGAGCAAATAACTGCAGTTTAGGCCTGTATTGTGATCCTTGTACTAATGGATAACTAGGAATATATTGTTGTTAACAATTTATTTACTTTACTCAGGAATGGCAATGCAACCTTCGTTTCAGTCCTTAGCCCGTTGTTTTCTGTGAGTGCTGTCGTAAAAAATATGTATACAAAGCTATGTTTTGTGTTGGTTATATTACTGACCATTACTGCTAGTCATGCCGCTTTAGAAGTTATCAAACATGTAAATTCAAGGTCCGATCGTGATCAACAAAAAACCTATTATGTGGCTTTGCTACAATTAGCCATTAAAAAAGCAGAACCTAAGTTTGGCTCCGCTACGTTAGAATCTTTTGGTACCTCTATGGTGTATCAACGTAAACTGATTAGTCTTAATAAAGGTGAACTTGATGTTATTTGGGCTATGACATCAGAACAAAGGGAGCAAGAATTGTTACCCATAATGATCCCGATTTTTAAGGGGCTTATTGGTTATCGAATTATGGTGATCCAAGAAACAAAACAACAAGAACTAACTCATATATTAAGTAGCACGCAAATCAAAAATATGGTTGCTCTGCAAGGATTAGATTGGGCAGATACAGAAATCCTTCGGGCAAATGGTTTCAAAGTGAAAACATCAGATTGGTACAATAGTTTGTACAAAGGTCTGAGTAAGGGGCATTACGATTATTTTCCTAGATCTATTTTGGAGCCTTGGGCAGAAATGCGAAAATATCGATTTAAAAATCTAGTAGTTGAGAATAAACACTTGCTCTATTACCCAGCCGCCATGTATTTTTTCGTACAAAAAGACAATAAAGCCTTAGCTCAGAGATTAGAGTATGGGTTAAATCAAGCTATTGACGACGGCAGTTTTGACCAACTTCTATATAACTATCCGGCACACCAAGAGGCATTGTCTAAAGGCAAACTAAGCTCTAGGGTGGTACATAAACTATCGAATCCTTTTCTACCAAAAACGGCTCCCTTAACTGACAAACGAGTGTGGTATCAACTTTATCATTGACTACAATTTCCGCTACTGCCATTTGTTTGGGTATTGTGATTGTATCTAAGCTATAACCTGCGTAAAATCCGCCGCGGAGTTGGCCAGACAATCGTCGTTCAGTTTTCACTTGTGAATTTCTGAAGGGAGGAAAGTCCGGGCTCCATAGGGCAGGGTGCCAGGTAACGCCTGGGCGGCGCGAGCCGACGACAAGTGCAGCAGAGAGAAGACCGCCTAAGCGCGCAAGCGCCGGTAAGGGTGAAAGGGTGCGGTAAGAGCGCACCGCGTTGCTGGCAACAGTATAC
>TARA_R110002153_G_scaffold99102_4_pt1 | contig 44889 bp, 28 predicted proteins | sample TARA_R110002153 | Tara Oceans TARA_R110002153 (sample SAMEA4398193) | marine metagenome | biome: Polar Biome; feature: [SRF] surface water layer (ENVO:00010504); material: water (ENVO:00002006), including particulate matter (ENVO:01000060) such as... | depth 5 m | reverse complement strand
ACGACTAAATCTACTGGCATAAGGTAATGAGACACCTCTTCACCACTAATTAACCTTAATAAACTATCGACTAAGATTTCCCCAGCCAGTTTAGTATTTTGATGCACAGTGGTGAGTGCTGGGTTAGCAAAACTAGAAATAGGGATGTTATCAAAACCTGCAATAGCTACGTCCTCAGGAATACTCAGACCTTTTTCTTGTAAACAACGTAATGCGCCTAGAGCAATGAGATCACTGGCGCAAAACAAAGCATCAAACTTGTTGCCTGAATCTAGTAACCTTTGTACTCCTTGATAACCTGACTGTTCTGTAGAAATAGCGTCAAATTGCATGGCATTATTAACTTGCAAACCTGCATCTTTCAGGGCTTGGCAATGACCTAAATAGCGTTCTTTAAACTCAGGTGCTTGACTGCCTGCTTCTCCTATAAAGGCAAAGTCTCGGCGTTGCATATTAAGCATATGTTGAGTCACATCAAAGCCTCCTTGCATATTATTGCAACCAATAGACACCCCAGCATGATCGATATCATGGGCGCCCCATCTAACAAAATGAGTGCCTTGTTCTTCCAATTTTGTCAGTTTGTCTCTGTAATCAGTATAATCTCCATAGCCCAATAAAATAAGGCCATCGGCTTTGTTAGAGTCCTCATATTCAGCGTGCCAATCATCGTTTAGGTTTTGAAAGGATACTAATAAATCGTAACCGGCTTTGGTACTCGCTTTGGTAATGCTGCCCAACATGGAAAGAAAAAATGGGTTGATAAGAGAATCGTCTGAGGTGGGATCTTCAAACAATAACAGTGCAAGGGTTAAGCTGTGCTGGCGCCGCAAATTACTGGCGTTTTTATCCACCTTGTAATTTAATTCTGTGGCGATCGCTTGAATTTTGTCCCGCGTTTCTTTATTGACTAACGGGCTGTCGCGCAACGCTCTAGAAACAGTAGACTGAGATACACCTGCTCGATGGGCAATATCAAAAGAAGTAGCTTTATCTCTCATAGTGGATGGGTACCAATTTCCTAATCTAAAGTGAACAACAATAATAATTACTATATTTGCCAGTATCTTAGATTGTTTCTTTAGCATTTAACAACGACTTTTCATTATGAACATAAGGCCATATGGTAATTAACTACCTTTAGGCTAGATAAAATAGCTAATACAGAAGTAAAAACCCTTATCTTGATATTCGATACTGGTATAATATCCGCCTTCATTATTCGTAGGTTTACCAAGAGGGTTCATTAATGGCCGAGGCCGACAATCGTCCGACCAATTTTATTCGTCAAATCATAGACAAAGATATTAGCGAAGGTTTACATACTAAAATACAGACTCGCTTTCCACCTGAGCCAAATGGTTATTTACACATTGGTCATGCTAAGTCTATTTGCCTTAATTTTGGTATTGCCGAAGATTATCAGGGGCAATGTAACCTAAGGTTTGACGATACTAATCCCGAAAAAGAAGACATCGACTATGTTAACGCCATACAACAAGACGTGTCATGGTTAGGTTTTAGTTGGAATGGTGATGTGCGTTATTCGTCGAATTATTTTGATCAACTATATGGTTTTGCCATTGAGTTAATCAATAAAGGTTTGGCCTATGTGGACTTTTCAAGCCAAGAACAGATGCGTGAATTACGCGGTACGCTAAAAGAGCCAGGTAAAAATAGTGCTTATCGTGATACTTCTGTCAGCGAAAACTTAGCCTTATTTGAAAAGATGAGAGGCGGTGAGTTTAAAGAAGGTGAATGTCTACTTAGAGCTAAAATCGACATGAGCTCAGCTTTTATGTGCATGCGCGACCCAGCCTTGTATAGAGTTCGTTTTGCTCATCATCATCAAACAGGTGATAAGTGGTGCATTTATCCAATGTACGATTTCACTCATTGTATTTCTGATGCAATTGAAGGCATAACTCACTCGTTATGTACCCTAGAATTCCAAGATAATAGACGTTTATATGATTGGGTCTTGAGTAATATCACCATTGATACCACACCGCACCAATACGAATTTTCAAGACTGAATCTTGAATATACAGTATTGAGCAAGCGTAAGTTGATCCAACTGGTTGAAGAAAACCAGGTCAATGGTTGGGATGATCCACGTATGCCAACTATTGCTGGATTACGTCGTCGCGGCTACACATCGGCCTCTGTGCGTGAATTCTGTAAACGTATTGGTGTTACCAAAATGGACAATATGGTTGAAATGTCCATGCTTGAATCTTGTTTAAGAGACGAGTTGAATGCCGATGCTCCAAGAGCTATGGCGGTACTTGAACCTCTGAAATTGGTGATTGAAAACTATTCAAGTGAAGATGTTGAAAATTTAGTTGCGCCAAACCATCCGGCAGATGAATCAATGGGCAGCAGAAATGTGCCTTTTAGCAAAGAAATTTATATCGAAGCAGAAGATTTTAGAGAAGAAGCCAACAAGAAGTTTAAACGTTTAGTATTAGGCAAAGAAGTACGCTTAAGAAATGCCTATGTCATTAAGGCTGAACGAGTTGAAAGAGACGAGAATGGAAACGTCACTACTGTTTACTGTAGCTATGATAAAGATACCTTAGGTAAAGATCCTGCGGATGGACGCAAAGTTAAAGGTGTGATCCACTGGGTGTCTGCTTCACATGGTGTTGCAGCTGAAATACGTTTGTATGACAGATTGTTTAAAGTCCCTAATCCTGCTGCAGAAGAAGATTTCTTAGGCAGTATTAATGAAGAGTCTTTAATAGTTAAACAGGGGATAGTAGAGCCTAGCCTTGTTAATGCACAACTAAGTGTTCCAGTACAATTTGAAAGAACCGGTTATTTTTGCAAAGACCAAGACAGCCAAAGCGACAAATTAGTTTTTAATCGCACGGTAGGGCTAAGAGATACTTGGGCTAGAATGGACCAAGGCTAGAGAACGAAACGAAGATAAATAACAAAAAAACCGGGCGTCACTTCAGTGTCCGGTTTTTTGTTTCTGTTAGTTTATATTTATAGAAGTTTATGTACTCGCAACATCACATTAGGTTATTTAGGCTGGGCTTCGAATGTCTTGCCCGTTTCTTTACTTATTTCATTGTCCATCAAGTACAAATACAGCGGCATAATTTCTTCTGGTGTTTTTAAGTTATCAGAATTTTCAGCTGGAAATGCCTTTGCTCGCATGGCTGTTTTTGTACCACCAGGATTAATAGAATTAAAACGGATACTAGTGTTTTCATATTCGTCTGCCAGTAGTTGCATCATGCCTTGAGTAGCAAATTTAGAAATAGAGTAAGGTCCCCAGTATGCTCTTCCTTTTAATCCAACACTTGAAGTTGTAAATATAACCGATGAATGAGGCGCCTTTTTTAAAATTGGCAATAATGCTTGTGTCATTAAAAACTGACTGGTGACATTAACCTGAAATACATCCTGCCAATCTTGCTCACTGATCTGCGTAAAAGGACCTAAATGCCCTAACACGCTGGCGTTATGTAACAAACCGTCTAAACAACCAAATTGATCGCTAATAGTATTGGCCATATCTCGATAATGTTTTGCAGTAGCCCCTTTTAGATCCAGAGGCACTATAGCCGGTTCATTTCCTCCATTGTTGATTATTTCGTCATAAACACTTTCTAACTTAGCTACCGTTTTGCCAAGTAAAATGACGGTTGCTCCATACTTTGCAAAGTGTAAGGCCGCTTGTTTACCAATGCCGTCTCCGGCACCTGTAACTAGCATGGTTTTATTCTTTAAATAATCTTTTTGTGGAGTATAAGTATGCATAATAAACATCTAATCAAATCAATAGTGAAATGGTATCACTGAACTACGGGCCTTAGAAAGTCATAGGTCAGCAGTTGCCCATTATTTTTGAAATAGTTTTTATAAAGGCTTTGCAAACAATCAATAAAGGCAATAGTAAGCAAAGTTATTATTTATTGTTACAGGTGGAGCAAATATAGTGGTTTCTGATATATCAGTGGTCGAAAACTACGGATACAATTAGACAACCCAAAGCCAAGTGTTGTAGTTTGGCTTTTTTTTTACATTTTCACCCCCATATCAGCCAAAACATTTTTTAGGAGTAAACCCGTTTGGAATTTTTATACGAATATGGATTGTTTATCGCCAAAGCATTAACGATAGTAGTGGCTATTCTACTGACGCTTGGAGGCATAATTAGTTTAGTCAGTAAACAAAAACAAGGAAAAGGTCACCTTGAAATTAGTTCATTGTCAGATAAATTAGAATCGATCACTGATTTTGCAAGAGGTGAATTACTCAACAAAGACGACCTTAAATTATTTCAAAAAGAACAAAAGAAAAAATTAAAAGCTAAAAAGAAAGAGCAAAAAAATAATGATACCAATGAGCCCCAAAAAGGTCAGCTTTTTGTTATCGACTTTTCTGGTTCTATGGACGCCCATGAAGTGGATTACCTTCGTGAAGAAATTACCGCTATTTTATGTGTAGCTAAGCCAGAAGACGAAGTTTTAGTCAGACTTGAAAGTGGTGGCGGGGTAGTGCATGGCTATGGTTTAGCAGCATCTCAGTTACAAAGAATTAAAGACAAAAATATAAAACTTACTATCTCTGTGGATAAAGTCGCGGCAAGTGGTGGTTATATGATGGCCTGTGTAGCAGACCATGTATTTGCGGCCAAGTTTGCCATTATCGGCTCTATTGGCGTAATAGCCCAGCTACCAAACTTCAATAAGTTGTTGAAAAAAAGCAATATAGAATTTGAACAACATACTGCAGGTGAGTTTAAACGCACCTTAACTATGTTTGGTGAAAACAACGACCAAGGACGGGAAAAGTTTAAAGAAGAGCTTGAAGAAGTGCATCACATGTTCAAGGACTTTGTACAATCACAACGTCCAGAATTAGAGATTGCTAAAGTGGCAACGGGTGAATATTGGTATGGAATTAAAGCTAAGGAGCTTGGTTTAGTTGATGATATCCAAACATCAGACGACTATATTTTGGCTGCCAATGAAAATAAGAAAATTTTTACTGTCAAATATAGTATGAAGAAAAGTTTGCCAGAAAGACTAGGCTTAGCAGCTAGTCTTTCGGTTGAGTCATTGTTGATGAAACTATGGAGCAAAAGTGAAACAAACTTTCGCTAAATAATATTCTATTGTGGAGAAAGCAATGGTGCTTTCTCCAGTTTTTAATAATGAAGGTACAAGGTACCTAAACCGATAATCACACCTAAAATCACTAATAATACTGCTAACAAATCTCCCCTCAAGCCCCTATAGACAAGACACAAACTAAAATCCTCTATCAAAAAATAAATATTTTTTATTTTCCGTAATTTGTTTGTTTTTACGGTATTACGGGTATATAAATTAACTACGCCGTTTTTTTGTACGGACGTGAACAGGACACACAAAGCACTTAATTGGTCTATTTATATGGTTACTTTTGTACCTAGGCTATTTAAGCATTATAAAAAAATATTAAGCTGGAAAACAACTATGAAAACTTCAATAACAAAACTAGCGAAAAACATTCGCTTAGTAATAGCTGCCTCTGCCGCAGCCAGTGTTGTATCTGTAGCACCTGTACTTGCTCAAGAAGCAGGCGCAGATGAAAGTTATGAAAAAATTGCTGTTGTAGGCTCACGAGCTGCTCCACGATCTATTGCTGACTCTCCCGTACCAATCGATATCATTGGTGCAGATGAATTATCAAAGTCAGGTAATACTGACATGTTAGAAATTTTAAAAGGCACAGTGCCTTCTCTCAATGTGCACGCTAACCCTATTAGTGATGCCGCTTCTTTAGTACGTCCGGCTAACTTACGTGGTTTGCCCGCCGACAGTACGTTAATTCTGCTTAATGGTAAAAGAAGACATCGTTCATCTGTTATCGCATTTTTAGGTGGTGGTATTAATGACGGAGCTCAGGGCCCAGACATATCAGTTATCCCAAGTATTGCCATAAAACAAGTTGAAGTCTTACGTGACGGAGCAGCCGCTCAGTACGGTTCAGATGCTATCGCTGGTGTAATGAACTTTGTACTTAAAGATGATTCCGACGGTGGAACCATGACAGTACGCCGTGGTGAATATTATGAAGGTGACGGTACTTCTACTGAAGTGTCTGGTAATTTAGGTATGCCTTTAACAAAAGACGGCTTTGCCAATGTCAGTTTTCAATATAAAAATTCCGACGCAACGAGTAGAAGTAAACAACGTCCTGATGCTGCTGCCTTAGGTGCTGCCGGTATTAATGTTGAAAACCCAGCACAAATTTGGGGATCACCTGAAATAAATGACGATATTACTATTTTTGGTAACGTTGGTTTGGACTTAGGGAATGATAAAGAATTTTACATGTTTGGTAACTATTCTGAACGTGATGTTCGTGGTGGTTTTTACTACAGAAACCCCCATACCCGTGGCACAGTATATTCTTTAGATGATGGTGATACCTTACTAGTAGGTGATTTAACACCAGGTCCAGTTGGCCAAGTTAATACGGGCTTAGGCATCGGGGATGGTGTTGGTTGTCCAGTAATTCCAATTACCACAGCGAATGTAACCACTCAGCAAAATTATATTGATGGCGTTCAGAATGATCCTAATTGTTTTGCCTTTAATGAACTAGTACCTGAAGGTTTTACCCCTAACTTTGGTGGAAACATCACAGATACATCGTTAACTATTGGTACAAAAGGCGAATTTAAAGACGGTTTTGCTGATGGCGTTTTGTACGATTTAAGTGGTTCTGTGGGACGTAGTGAATCTCAATATGTGATTTATAATACCCTCAACGCATCATTAGGACCAACTACACCTAGAGATTTTAGACCAGGTAAATATATCCAACTTGAGAAAAACTTTAATTTTGATTTAGTCAAATTAGTAGACATGGGCTTATATGAAGAAGTTAATGTTGCCGGTGGTTTAGAATGGCATGAAGAATCCTATGAAGTAGTATCGGGTGATGTTGCTTCATATACTGCAGGTCCATTGACTTCACAAGGTTTCGGTATTGGCTCAAATGGTTTCCCTGGCTTTAAGCCGAGTGATGCTGGTGTGTTTACAAGAAGAAACTACGCAGCTTATGTGGATGTAGAATCTCAGGTAACTGAAGCGTTATTATTAGGTGGTGCGTTACGATTTGAGGATTATGATACATTTGGTTCAACCACCAATTATAAAATATCTGCTCAATTCCATATTTCCGATAGTATGTCATTGCGAAGCTCAATTAGTTCTGGTTTCCGAGCGCCTACTGTAGGTCAAGCAAACGTAAGTAATGTGCAAACTAACTTGGATGGTGGTGTGCTAGTTGACTCAGCCCTTTTAGCGCCAACTAATCCTATAGCCGTTCAATTGGGTGGTACGGAACTGCAGCCAGAAGAATCAGATAGTTATACATTAGGTGGTGTCTATCAAGACGGCGATTTCTTTATGACTGTTGATTACTACCACATTGAAGTATCTGATCGTCTTAGTCAGTCCGATAAAATCAACTTAACTGCCGCTGATAAAGACGCGCTTAGAGCTATTGAGCCAAATATTGATAGTTTCCAACAGGTAAGCTTCTTTACGAATGACTTCGATACCACTACACAAGGTATTGATGTAGTTGCCAACTATACGGCCGACTTGTTTGAAGGTAGCTCAACTTTTAGCCTTGCGTACAACTGGAACGAAACAGAAGTCACTAAGTTTTCTGAGATCACCGGTGACTTTAAGGTTAAACGTTTAGAAGAAGACTTACCTAATCATCGTGGTACCTTTACTTGGGCCCAATCTTGGGAAGATATCTCAATGTTTACACGGGTTAACTACTACGGTGAATACCAAGGTGTTCACGTTGACTATGATGCCACTGCGATAACTGCTGATGCGGCGGTAACAGTAGATTTTGAAGTAAGCTACATGTTCAGTGATACTATTACACTGAGTGTTGGTGCTCAAAATATCTTTGACCAAAATGCAGAAAGAATTGATATTCCAGATGAGCAAGGTATCCCTAATAACAATTGGGGGGGAATCTTTTACGAAACATCTCCAATGGGCTTTAACGGTGGTCTGTACTACTTAAGTGCAAGCTATAACTTTTAAATCTAGAGATGAAAGCCTTACCTAATTGGTAAGGCTTTTTTTTATTCATTATTATTATTAAGTTGATCAGTTTGTCGAAAATACAACAAGCCGCAGAGTTTTTTAAAATGGATGATTTAGTGGAAGCTGAACGTTTATATAAAGAAACCATAATGAGTCAGCCAGAATCTGGACAGGCCTATTTAGGCATGGGGTTAATTGCCTTAAAAGTACAACAATTTGATAAAGCAGTATCATTTTTAACTAAGAGCTGTGAGTTACTTCCTGATGAGGCATCACCTTTAATACACTTATCCGAAGCCTTTAATGGGGTTCATTCAGAAGTAGATGCATTAACTGTATTAGAATATGCGACTAAACACTTACCAAATATTGCTGCATTGCATTATTACTTAGGTCTGCAATACACTATTTTTGGTGATTTAGATAACGCAGAACAGTCCTTTAGAAAGGTTATTAAACTCACAAAGGATCCGATTACATCATACGCACTGTTGGAATTGACTCGGCTTAAAAGTGATCCTGAGCAATATTTAACTTTACTCGAAGAACGCTTAGGGCAAACAACAATCGCGGCACAGGAAAAAACGGTGCTACATTATGCTCTGGGTAATGTTTTAGACGGAATGGAAAATTACCAACAAGCTTGGCGACACTTTGAAAGTGCCAATTTACTACAATCAAAGCTCTGCGAATTTAAAACAGCTGAACTTAGTGATTTTTTCAAGGAAATAAAAACAACAGCATCCCTTCAGGTTTTATCAAACCAAAGGAGCTTACTTACAGACCATTCTTTAACAGAAATTGTCCCCATATTTATCCTTGGTTTACCAAGAACAGGTTCGACTTTACTTGAACATTTATTAACAGATCATCAAGATATCGCCTCAGCTGGAGAGGTCACTTATTTAAGCCATGAGGTGGCCGCGTTTTTATTTAGTAAAACGAAGTCCCATTATCCTAATTCCATTGCTAACCTCTCCAAGGCGCAACTAGAGGCGGCCGCACAAATATACCTTAAAAAAATGTCAGTTCACGCAAAGGGTAAAGGTTATGTGATTGATAAGTTACCCGCTAACTTTCAATCAATAGGTTTAATTTACAAATTGTTTCCTAATGCCAAAGTGATCCATATTCAGCGTAATTTAGCTGATGTGGCTTTATCTATTTATCGTAATTATTTTTCTCAGAACGAACCATATTTTTGTTCGTTAAAAGAATTTAAACAATATCACTGCTTGTACGCAGACTTGATGAGATATTGGCACAGCCAATTACCTGAGTTTATACATGAAGTCAGCTACGAACAGCTAGTGGTGGATAAGATCAATACCATCAATAATATTTTAGATTTTTGTGGGTTACCTTCACAAATGCATGAATCTAGTGTTACTAAGGTCAAAAAAGTAATCAAAACCTTAAGTAACGTTCAAGTTCGAAGCGCAATGAGTACAAAATCAATTAAAAACTGGCATAATTACGCAGCACACTTAAGCCTTTTTGAGGAAAGTGAACATGTTGATTAATGTTTTTTATCATCTAATTAAAACAGGCCTGTTATTAAACTGGATGTTAAGACATATTTTAAAATGAATTACAAATTAACTAAGACAGTAATTAACTCCTTCAAGAGAACATATAGCTAAGATGATAAAAGCCTCGACACTAGAACAGACATATTTAAAGTGCCGCGCTCAACTTATTAGAGTGATAAGTGGCATAGTGCACAGCGATGATATTGAAGATCTTGTGCAAGAAACCTTCGTTAAAAGTTATGAAGCTGAACTAAAGCAAGAAATAACATACGAACGTACTTACATGTTAAAAACCGCTAGAAATCTGGCGCTAAATCATATTTCCAGAGCCAGCGAACGCAAAAATCAGTCATTAGATGGTATGAAAAGTTTACCCAATGATTTAACCAGTAAAAGTTTAGAAAGTCAGATTGAAAGTAAGGAGCGATTCTTAAATTTTTGCAGAGCCACAGATACCTTGTCAGTAGAAGTTAAGCGGGTGTTTTTATTGAAGAAAGTGTATGGCATGAGTCAGAAGGATATCGCTGAATATATTGGCTTAAGTCAAAGTACAGTTGAAAAACATGTGGCTAAAGGATTGTTGCAATGTTCCCTATATTTACAGCAATTAGCCAATTCAGATGTAGAAAATGATGCTACTGCAGTTAAACACAATGAAGCAGTCAATAAATGAATAACGTCCGAGTATTTAGTAACAAGCAAGATATCCAACAACAAGCCTGTGAATGGATCAGCCGATTTGACCGTGGTTTAAGTGAGACCGAGGAACTGGCCTTTGCTGATTGGGTAAACATCAGTAAAACTCATAGACAATGCCTATTTGAATTCGCCCAAACATGGGACGAGTTAAGCGTATTAAATGAATTAAATACTTTATTTCCGTTACGAGATAGTCACCACAGACAAACCAATACTTTTAGTAAAAGAACCAATATGAGTATTGCCGCAAGCCTAGCGTTTGTATTGATAAGTTGTTTCGCCTGGTTAGTTAACACCCAACTTTTGTCCTCTATGGATGATCCATCTTTTGTAGTGCTTGAGGCTGAAACAAATGTAGGTGAACACCGAGAGTTATCTTTGGCAGACGGATCAGTGATCCATTTAAATACTGATAGCCAGGTGTCGATTGATTTTTCTGATACCCATAGAGATATTCATCTTATTCGTGGTGAAGCTCACTTTGATGTTGCCCATGATGAACAAAGACCATTTATTGTTACAGCGGGAGACAATACTGTGACAGCAGTAGGCACCGCCTTTAACGTACAAATCACTAACCCCCACCAATTAGAACTGTTAGTAACCGATGGTAAAGTGTTAGTCAAAAACCAACAGGATATTAATTCTATTCCTACCTTTGCCGAATCATTACACCCACTCGATGGTAATGGGGAGTTAATGGTTGCTGGACAAAAAGCGCTGATTAATCAGCAATCCATACAACAACAGACCTTGACGAATGAACAAGTTCAGAGTGATTTAGCTTGGCAACAAGGAATGTTGGTATTCCATGGTGAACCTTTAGCCGAAGCATTACAGGAAATAAGCCGTTATACATCCATAACTTTTACTTTAGCCGATGAACAAGTAAAACAAAGGCGTGTTGCAGGATATTTTAAAGCAGGGGATATTCAAGGATTATTGTTTGCCCTTGAAAACAACTTTAATATTGTTTATTCAAAACGTGATAACCAAACGATAGTATTGTCGTCGGGTTCTTAGTTCATGATTAATTAAATATCAAGATGCCAAATTTGCTATATTTTGGCCGTATTCTAAATGAGATCAACGTGCTAGACTGCGAAATTGAATTGTGGTCAGTTTCTTCTGTGCTCTTATATGCGTTTATTCGTTTTAATAATAATTGTAATTTCATATCAGGCGATTGCCAATAATAAGTATCAATTTGATATCCCACCTCTAACGGCAGATAAATCTCTTATCTTGTTTGCCCAACAAGCCAATACCACGCTTTTATTTCCTATTGAACTTGCAGAAAAAGAAATCACTAACAGTTTAAGTGGTTATTACACTATTGAATTAGCATTAGTAAAACTATTGGAAGGCACTGCTCTATATCCTGTTAAAGATAAAAAGGGGCTGAGCGTAAAAACGATAATGCAAGTTGATTCAAGCAATTTACAGGATTTAGCAAACTCGGATATAACAGATGATATCTTTTACTTAAATGGAATGGAGAAAATTGCAGTAGTCGGCACTAGGTCTGCACCCCGTTCGGTAATTGACTCACCCGTTCCTCTGGACATAATAGGTGTCGCTGAATTTACCCAACAGGGATCAACAGATATCACTTCTATGTTATCAACTTTGGTGCCTTCTTTTAATGTTAATGACCAACCAATAAATGATGCCTCTAGTTTAGTACGACCCGCTAATCTAAGAGGTATGGCTTCTGACCATACCTTGATTTTGGTAAATGGTAAAAGACGACATAGATCCTCTGCTATTACCTTTTTAGGGGGGAGTTTATCGGATGGTGCACAAGGAGTTGATATATCAAATATTCCGGCGTCATCTCTACAACAAATTGAGGTGCTTCGTGATGGTGCAGCCGCACAATATGGTTCTGATGCCATAGCAGGTGTGATTAATTTTGTGCTTAATGATAATAACCAAGGTGGCATGTTTGAGGCTAGGATAGGCCAATTCGGTGAAGGTGACGGTGAATTAGTACAAATTCAGGGAAACTTAGGTTTTGCCATCAAAGAACAAGGGTTTGTAAACATCAGTACTGAATATAAACAACAAAATGAAACCAATAGGAGTGTTCAAAGAGCAGACGCCTTGGCACTGATTAATTCAGGTAATGATGGGGTTGCTGACCCAGCGCAAGTATGGGGTAGTCCTAAAGTAAACTATGCGTTTAAGTTTTTAATTAATATGGGTTACGAGTTTGATCCAGCCACCGAACTTTATTCTTTTACGAATTTAGCTCAAAGGAAAATCCAAGGTGGCTTTTATTATCGCAATCCACAAACTCGAGACGGAGTATTTAAAGGCAGCCCAGATGAAAATGGTATAACCACATTATTGGTCGCTGACCTAGACGGCATTGAACAAGGGGTTAGTTGCCCGCAAGTGTTAATAACCGATAATAATGTATTAGATGATAGCGATTATTTGCTAATTGCTGATAATTCAACGGCAATAGGACAAAATTGTTTCTCGTTTAATGAAATATTACCCGGTGGTTTTACACCTCAATTTGGCGGCACAATTAGCGACGTATCATGGGCGTTAGGGATTAAGGGGAAAACAACATCTGAGTGGGATTACGATCTGAGTATTGGTTTAGGTTATTCTGAAATTGATTACTCGGTAAGTAACACCGTTAATCCATCACTAGGTCCAAATACACCTTTTTCTTTTAATCCGGGATTAGCTAGCCAATTAGAAAAAAATATTAATCTAGATTTATTCAAACAATTTAACATAGATGAAGAGTATCAAATTAATTTTGCCACAGGTCTCGAATGGAGAAGGGAAAGTTACCGTCAAAAAGCAGGAGACTTAGCATCTTATGTAGTAGGTGATTTAGCTTTCGATCCAAGTACGGGATTGACTCAAGGATTCGGCGTTGGGTCTAATGGTTTTCCGGGATACAACCCCCAATCAGCAGGGAAGTGGAGTAGGGGGAATTGGGCCATTTATGGTGATTTCGAAATACATATGAGTGATGCCTTTTTATTTGGTGTGGCCGCTCGATATGAGGACTTCAGTGATTTTGGCTCGACTCTTGACGGTAAAGTGTCTGCACGCATGATATTGAATGACTCACTGACATTACGAGGATCGCTGAGTACTGGTTTTAAAGCCCCTACTGTAGGGCAAAGTAATGTTGTTAATGTGACCACAGCATTTTCACCCGATGGATTGGAGGATCAGGCGACATTACCACCCACTAATGCCATTTCCATCCAACTTGGCGCTACCCCTCTGCGACCTGAAGAATCAATCAATACTAGTTTCGGTTTAGTAGGAGAAATTGATAAACAGCTCTACTTCACATTGGACTACTTCAATATAAAACTTCATGACCGTATCAGTACCACCTCGGCATTAACTTTAACTCAACAGGACATTCAAACTCTAGTAGCAGCGGGGAGCACAGAAGCCATCAGTTATGGTAGCGCAAAATATTTCACTAACGATTTCGATACTAAGACTCAGGGCTTAGATTTGGTCGTAAATTACGAAACCTATCTGTTTAATATTCCAAGCCGCTTAATGTTTACCTACAACTGGACAGATACACAAGTGGATAGAGTGACCTTATATACTAGAACTGGAGTTGACGGCTCGTCTTATTTGGAGTCAAACCTTACCCCACAACGTATACAAATGATTGAAGATAATCTACCTGCCGACCGGGTCAGTTTGTCGATAATCCAAGCGTTTAATAAAATTAGCAGCAATATTCGCCTTAATTTTTATGGTGGCTTTTATGAAGACCACTTAGATGCGGCAGCAGGTTTAGATATTTATGCAGGATCAGAATTAACCCTAGATGTAGACTTAAGTTATCAACTCGATGTTAACTTTAAACTATCATTAGGCGCAAAAAACCTCTTTGATAACCGCCCTGATAATAATCCATTCAGTGGTGACGCTGGTGCATTATACCCAGCCACCTCACCAATAGGAATTAATGGTGGATTTTACTATTTAAGGGCAATTTATGAATTTTAAAACCACCACTCATCTTTATTGGTAAGTGGTGGATACTGTAGATTAATTGAATCTTAGGTAATATTAGAAACCGCAGGTTCGTCCTTGGTTTTGCTCATCTAGCCATTTCTTTAATGGCGCAAAATAATCCAGTATTGCGCTGGCATCCATCTCACCTTTTCCTGTCAAAGTAGTCAATGCTTCTTGCCATGTTTTACTCTTACCCATTTCTAACATGTTGTTTAATGCTTCTCCCGCTTTTTTGCTGCCATAGATAGAGCAACGATGTATGGGATCGGTATTACCCGAGATATCACACAGAGTTTTATGGAATTGGAACTGTAGAATGTGGGCTATAAAATAGCGGGTATAAGGGGTGTTTGCTGGTACATGATATTTAGCGCCAGGGTCGAACGCATCAGCTGCGCGGTCAACGGGTGCCATAACGCCTTGGTATTTTTCTCTTAGCTGCCACCACACCTTGTTATATTCTGCTGGTTTTACCTCGCCTGAAAATACTTTCCAGCGCCATTGATCGACCATTAATCCAAAAGGTACAAAAGCAATTTTATCCAGCGCTAATTTAAGTAACATGCCGATATCATTTGATGCATCAGGAATGTTGTCTACTAATCCAATTTCTTTTAAATATTTAGGGGTGATGGATAACGCTATTGTGTCGCCAATTGCTTCATGGAAACCATCGTTGGCTGATTCTCTGTATAATAAAGGCTGATCTTTGTAGGCTCGCTGATAATAGTTATGGCCTAATTCATGGTGGATAACCGCAAACTCTTCGCCCGTTTTCTGAATACACATTTTAATACGTAAATCATCTTTATCGTCTAAATCCCAGGCCGAGGCATGGCATACTACTTCGCGATCAACGGGTTTAATAAACTGCGAGCGTTCCCAAAAAGTGTCGGGTAACGGGTCAAAACCCAAAGAAGAAAAGAAAGATTCCGCCTGCTTAACCATTTTAATTTCATCATAGTTGTGAGTGGCTAATGCTTGAGTTACATCAATGACTTCTAAGGCTTGTTTAGGTTTTACTATGTCATAAATATTACCCCATGACTGTGCCCACATATTACCTAATAAGTGCGCAGGTATGGGTTGGTCTTGTGGCACTTTATCTGTGCCATATTGATTACCTAACTCGGCTCGAACATGGCAATGCAAAGCATCGTAAAAAGGTTTGACTTGACCCCATAATCGATCTAATTCTATGGCAAAATCGTCAGCTGGCATATCGTAGCTACCACGCCATAATTCGCTGATATCAGCAAAACCTAATTCCTTGGCACCTTCATTGGCCAAAGCGACTTCCTCTTCATATAATGCTTTCATAGGTGGAGACACGTTGCGCCAGCCTTGCCACATTTCTAGTAATAGTGCTTCATCGCGGCTAGTCGACATAATGTTACTCATGTCAGTTAACCCCATGCAATCATTTTCAGTTCGACAATATTTACCGCTACCATACATGCCTTCCAAATCCGAAGTGATTTGTGACAAACGAGCTGATTTCTCTGGGTCCGCAGGTGCTGGTAATACTAAACTATTACGCATTAGATCTAATTTTCTGCGAGTGTCAGAGTCTACTTCTACCTTATTAAAATTAGCCGACTGCTTAGCTAACTTAGAAGATAGACTGCTATGTTTTTCAGATATATAAGCGGATAAGGCCGCGGTATCTTGATTAATATACGTCTGATAGACCCAAGCGGCTTGTGATTCAGGTAACTTTAACTTTTGTAAATCTTGTTGTGCCTTTGCAACAAACTGTTTGGCATCTTCACCATTAGGTTTAGCTGTATTTGCAACAGTGCTTGGCTCTTGATTACAGGCTAGTAAAGCGATAGATACGCCTAACATCATCGCGCTCAAAGGGGCATTTAACATGTTTTCCTCTTAGAATTGTTGTTGGATAGGTACTTAAGCTAATTTACCTCAAAATCTCTTATATAAAAGTACAACTAACAAAATAACGGGTAAAACGTCATGGTCTACAATGGATTAGGATAGATATCATCTTATTGGTGAGTAAGTAGTGGTTTTATTCTTTTTATTGTTGGCTATAAAAAGAATTGGCAAGACCCTGTTTTTAATATTCATTTAGTATTTACATCTTGATTACAATTAATATACAAATGCATTATTTGTGTTTGTATTAGTTATAGGCAGATAAATGAAAGATAGAAATCATTTAGGCAATATTGGGCTGATTCATCAGGTTAACATTATTGAGAATGGCCTGATTGATATTCCAATGCTACAAGTCTTACAACCAAATGGTTCAGTGCATTCAAAAGCAGACTTGCCTGAAATTACTGAACATTGCGCACTCAAAATCCTGCATACCATGCAATATATTAGGCTTTTAGATGAAAGAATGGTGGCCGCTCAGCGCCAAGGTAGAATAAGTTTTTATCTCGCATGTACCGGTGAGGAAGCCTCAACAATAGGCAGTGCTGCGGCGCTTGAGCCACAAGATATGATTATGTCGCAATATCGTGAACAAGGTGCACTGGCTTACCGAGGTTTTACAACTAAAGAATTTATGGATCAGATGTTCAGCAATCAAAATGAGCTAAATAAAGGTAGGCAAATGCCTATCCATTATGGCTCTAAAACCCTTAATTTCATGACTATATCTTCTCCATTAGGCACTCAAATCCCCCAGGCTAGTGGTTATGCATATGGTCAAAAAATGGCTGGACTTGATGCGGTAACCATTTGTTATTTTGGTGAGGGCGCGGCTTCAGAAGGTGATTTTCACGCTGGCGTCAATATGGCGGCAGTACTGGATTGTCCGGCCATTTTCTTTTGTCGAAATAACGGCTACGCTATTTCAACTCCTTCTGAAGAGCAATTCGCTGGTGATGGTATAGCTTCTAGAGGCATAGGTTATGGGGTGCGAACTATACGAGTAGATGGAAACGATGTATTAGCGGTTTACTCAGCTACCCAAGCAGCAAGAAAAATTGCCTTAGAACATCAATGCCCAGTGTTAATAGAGGCCATGACCTACAGACTTGCAGCGCACTCAACCTCTGACGATCCAACAGGCTACCGCTCCAAAGATGAAGAAGAGCGTTGGCGGTTAAAAGATCCGGTTCTGCGATTTAAAACATGGATAGATGCCAAAGGTTGGCTTAATAAAGAGCAAAACTTAGAATTTATCGAGCAAACCAGACAAGAAATTTTAAAAGAACTTAAACTTGCTGAACAAGTGCCGATTTGTCCAATAGAGCAAATCATTGAAGATGTTTACGACACACCGCCGTGGCACTTAAAAGCACAATTAGCTGAGTTAAAAACACATATCAAGAAGTACCCAGAAGCCTATCCAAAAACGTCAGGGAGGCTATAACATGGCTAAAATGAATATGCTGCAGGCTGTGAATAATGCATTAATCACAGCCATGAACGATGACGAAAAAGTCATGGTTTTTGGTGAAGACGTAGGCCACTTTGGTGGAGTGTTTAGAGCAACTAGCAACCTACAACAAACATTCGGCAAAGGGCGCTGCTTCAATACACCTTTGACTGAACAAGGCATAATTGGTTTTGCTACAGGACTTGCATCACAAGGCTCTGTGCCTGTTGCTGAAATTCAATTTGCCGATTATATCTTTCCAGCCTTTGATCAAATTGTGAACGAAACTGCTAAGTTTAGGTATCGCTCTGGTGGCCAGTTTTCTTGCGGTACATTGACTATTCGCACCCCTTACGGTGGTGGTATTGCCGGTGGTCATTACCATTCTCAGTCACCTGAAGCATTTTTTGCTCATGTACCTGGAATGAAGGTGGTTATCCCGCGAAATCCCTATCAGGCAAAAGGTTTGTTGTTAGCGTCAATTCGTGATGACAATCCTGTTCTGTTTATGGAGCCGAAACGTTTATATCGAGCTTCAGTTGGAGAAGTGCCTGAAGATGATTACCAGTTACCTCTTGGCAAGGCTGATGTTATTAAACTTGGATCTGATATCACGTTATTGGCATGGGGAGCACAAGTTGAAATTATAGAAAAAGCGGCTGCTATGGCAGAAGAACAGGGGATCTCTTGTGAGGTAATTGATTTACAGAGCATTTTACCTTGGGATATTGAGACAGTATGTAGTTCTGTTGAGAAAACAGGACGATTATTGATCAATCATGAAGCACCACTAACAGCTGGTTTTGCTAGTGAAATAGCCGCCAGTGTGCAAGAGAAATGTTTCCTTCATCTTGAATCGCCTATATGCCGAGTTTGCGGGTTAGATACTCCATATCCCTTGGCTCATGAAAAAGAATATATGCCAGATCACCTAAAAACCTTCGAAGCGATAAAACGCACCGTCAATTTTTAGCGTTATTTAAAGGTTATAAGACTATTTTTAGCTCAATTATAAGGAGCAAACTATGCAAGATTTTATATTACCGGATATTGGTGAAGGCATTGTGGAATGCGAAGTAGTCAAGTGGTTAGTCGCTGACGGCCAGAACATTATCGAAGACCAACCCGTGGTTGAGGTAATGACCGACAAAGCACTTGTAGAAATTCCTGCCAAGTACAGTGGTGTGGTCACCAAACTTTATTATGCCGAGGGTGATATTGCAAAAGTGCATTCTCCTTTGTTTGCTATGCAGATTATTGGTGAAGACGCGCAACAGTCGGCTCCAATGACGCAGAATCAAGACAATGCAGCTAAGCCTGAAGATAATAAGTTTACTGCTACTCAAACTCAAACTCATATGGATAGGGTTAAACCAGAGTCAGGAAAAGCATTAGCTAGCCCTGCGGTTAGACGCTTAGCGAGAGAATTAGATATTGATTTGTCCAAGATAGCCGGCAGCGGAGACAAAGGCCGAGTATTAAAAGATGATCTTAGTGCAAGCTCATCGCCAATCGCTCAATCTGCAGCTGTCATTCCAGTGACAACAGGCGGAAAACGAGTAGAGCCTATTCGTGGCATACAGGCCGCAATGGCAAAACATATGATGCATTCAGTTTTCACAGTGCCACATTTTAGTGTCAGTGAAGAAATTGAAATGGATAACCTGATGCAGGCTAGGGCGCAGCTCAAAGCGTCTTTTGAGAAAGAAGGCGTTAAACTCAGCTTTATGCCATTTTTCATCAAAGCGATGTCATTGGCATTGGAAAAATTTCCAATAGTTAACAGCCAAGTTAATGCTGATTGTTCAGAAGTGACTTATTTTGAGGATCATAATATAGGTCTAGCAGTTGACTCTAAGGTTGGTTTAGTCGTTCCCAATATTAAAGGAGTGCAGCATTTGACCTTAATGGAAGTCGCTAAGAAAACTAACGAATTAGTAGACTTAGGCCGTCAAGGAAGGTTAAGTAGTGCTGTTCTCAAAGGTGGTACCATCAGCATTTCTAATATTGGTGTACTAGGTGGTACTGTCGCCACACCAGTTATTAATGCACCTGAATCAGCCATTGTGGCTATTGGTAAAATTCAGCGACTACCAAGATTTGATGAAAATAACACAGTGAAAGCGGTTAACATCATGCACGTGAGTTGGTCTGGAGATCATAGAATTATTGACGGCGCGACTATGGTGAGATTTAACAACCTTTGGAAATCTTACTTGGAAAATCCCATCACTATGTTAGCTATGACTAGATAAGCTATAAATTTTATTTCAAACCCGCTAACAGCGGGTTTATTTTTGCTTTAGAATTAACAGCATCATTTTTAGTAACCCCATTTATGAAGGAATTCACTATTGTTAAGTTATCGACATAGTTTTCATGCAGGTAACCATGGAGATGTCCTAAAACATCTTTGTCAAATGTTGCTGATCGACAAGCTTAAGAGCAAAGATAAAGGGTTTTGTTATTTTGATACTCACAGTGGTGCAGGGGTGTATCAGCTGAATTCTGAAGAATCCCTTAAAACCAACGAATTTAAACATGGAATTGATCGTCTGACAGGACATTCAGTACAAAATAAAGCGACCAACAACTATTTGTCTTTAATCAACGCCTATAGAGAGTTTAATCAATATCCAGGTTCGCCAGAAATCGCTAAATCTATGTTACGTCCACAGGACAAGATAATACTGATGGAATGGCACAATCAGGAAATACTGAATTTAAAAAGTAATATGGGTGGTAAAAATATCGCTATTCATCATAGAGATGGATATGAAGGTTTATTAGCCTTAACACCACCAGATATGCAGCGAGGTATAGTACTGATCGATCCTTCTTATGAGGTTGCTAGTGAGTATCAACAAGTTGTTGATACTGTTGTCGCTGCCTATAAAAAATGGAATTCAGCAATTTATGCGATTTGGTATCCATTAATAAGTGATAGGAAAACCTCGGATTCAACTTTTGACAGCAGCACCAGTAAGAAAGGTAAAAGTGAGACTATGTTGGAAAGCCTCGCTCAGCACTCGTTTAAGAATATGCTTAAAATTGAGTTATGCGTAACCGGTGCTAATCAGGCTGGAGGCATGTATGGCTCTGGCATGGCTATTATTAATGCTCCTTGGCAGTTAGATAAGCAAATAAGAGAAAGTTTACAGGAGTTGACACCATTAATGGCACAGAATGATAGCGCGTCATTCACAGTTGATTGGTTAATTGAGGAATAATTGGCAACCCTGTGATGCTGACACCTGCAAATATTAAACATTTTTATATCCCCGATGAACAGTCTATTTATCTGCTGTCCCATAAAGATGCCAAAAAGCTAAAAGACTGGTTTAAGTTGTGTACCGAGCAACTGCAACTACTGGGTTATCAAGATATTGAATTGATTGGCAAAGGAGCCTTTGGTTTTGCCTTCGCGGGAACAGTTACAAAAAAAAATGCTTCTCAAAATAGTACTTTGCGTGAGCAGCAGGTGTTTAAATTTTCTAGAATAAATTTACCTCAACACGTTCAAGACCGATTAGAAGAAGAAGCTTACATGTTGAGCTTGGTCAATCACCCCTATGTACCTAGACTAATTGAATATCAGAAGATCAAAAAACAATCTATTTTAGTTATGGACAGGGCCAAAGGTGAAGATTTAGAGAAAATATCTCTTAAATACGGCCCATTGTCGGTACGCCTAGTAATTAAAATAGCCGCACAACTGGCGGATATATTATTGTATTTACGCGGGCATCAACAACAAGGTCAAAGCAAACCAATAGTACATGGGGATATTAAACCATCAAATATAGTTTTTGATGAAATAAGCGAACAAGTTGGGCTAATAGATTGGGGGTCATCTGTTTTTGCGCAAATTGACCATCAAGGACAGTTTGTTGGTAATAATGTAATGGATTTAATGTCTAGTGACATGCAACAAACTAATGCTCGCCTAGGAGATGTCTATTTTATTGGTGAAGAACAATTAAACGGTGGTTTATCTTCGGTTCGCTTTGATGAACAAGGATTAGCAAGTACGCTGTATGCCTTGGCATCAGGTCAATCTAGTCGTTTTGGGCATAAAGTGATCACCCCAAATTCCATTGGTTTACCTCAAGAACTTGCCAAGACGTTAACCGCAATGATGAGTGACTCTCCAAAGTTGCGTGAACAAGGAGGAGAATATTTCATTCATAATATGCAATACATGAAAAATGTTGTATTGAACGAAAATATACATAATGCCCATGTTTCGTTAATACCTTGTAGAGTTAGCCCCTTTGAGAAAGAAATTGATACTGTAGTTTACAGTTCTCGAAAGTCATTTTTAAGGATTGAGGTTTACCAAGCAGAACAAGACCTTAGATTAATCGATGACGCGCAATTTGAGCGTTATTATAAAAACTATATGCAGGGCATGGGCGATACCGAAAAAGCTTTCGTGGCTGCGGTCAGTCGCTTAGGTAAGTATCCTGTTGTAGGTGGTCTAGCGGTAAGGTGGGAAGCAAGTGGGGTATATATAGATTCTAACCTGAATTTGTATGATGTAACCCTTATTAAATCTTTCGAAGCGTCTCTTAATAATGTTGTATATTTCGCTAGGGCAATTAATCGAATCGGTGTTTTTAAGTGCTGTATGTTTAATGCTCGAGATACATTACATGTTGAACGAAGTGATGAAAACAGTCCATTTATACCAGAGAAAAGTATGCAAGTTCCCTACGAATTGAGTGCAGTGTCACTCACTGAGCACGACAGTCGTATGCATTCTTATTTTGAAGATGGTGATGATCCTGACGAATTATTAACGCTTCCTAAACAATTAATGGCAGTGATCAGGCAATTAAACAGTATCCATCATACCGGCTGTATCATATTTGAATCTTTACCTACACACCTTAAAATACATAGTGATTACAAGTTACTTAACCATGGTTTGGAATTAGAGTTTAAGAGTTTATTAAAAGATGTGATTGATCTTATTCCAATTATTAAAGGGCTTGGGATCTCAGGCTTTATGAAGTTACCATTTAAAGACACCAGATTTTTTACCCATCAAGGTCAATTACCTGATAAGTTTTACCCTAAAGATCCTTATCAACTTACTTAGGGTAAGATCCCATAGTGTACTGAATAGACTGAGAACTTATGTCAGAAGTAAAATTAGTAGAATTATTAACCTTAGACAAACTTGAAGAAGGCTTATTTCGTGGTCAAAGTTGGGATTTAGGTTTCCGAGCATTATTTGGTGGTCAAGTATTAGGTCAAGCGCTTGCGGCCGCTCAGCTCACCTTACCAGAAGGTCGTATCTGCCATTCATTTCATAGCTATTTTTTACTACCCGGCGATGCGAATAAGCCTGTGGTGTTTGATGTGGAAAACGTGCGTGATGGTCGCAGCTTTTCAACTAGAAGGGTGATAGCCATTCAAAATGGTAGAAACATATTTTATATGACCGCTTCTTTTCAAACGCCTGAGAAGGGGCTAGATCACCAATATGCCGATATGCCCGATGTGCCGCAACCGGAGGATATTAAATCCGATATCCAAGCCTTTGGTAACAATCAAGCTATATCAGATAGAATGTGTGAAAGTGCTGGGTATCACAAACCTATTGATATGCGCACTGTTGACTTTGTTGATCCTGATAAAGTCATAGTGCAACAACCCAAACGTTACATTTGGATGAAGGCACAAGAAGTATTATCTGGCAATATTAACCTTAACCAAGTGATGTTGGCTTACGCATCTGATTATCATTTTTTATCAACTGCACTTCACCCTCATGGTGTGTCGACTAGCGATAAAAACCTGATCATGGCAACTATTGACCATTCGATGTGGTTTCATCATCCATTCGATTTTGACGAATGGTTATTATATTGTGCTGAAAGTCCCTTTTCTGGCGGTGCCAGAGGTTTAGTGAGAGGGCAGTTTTTTAATCGACAAGGCAAATTGGTCGCTTCAACAATGCAAGAAGGCCTAATGCGTAAAATAGGAGATAAGTAATGATTTACTCTTTGGGTGATGATCATGTTCAATTAGCAGAGGGCGTTTTTGTCGCCCCTGGTGCCCACGTCATAGGTAAAGTCGTGATGAAAACCAATAGCAGTGTTTGGTTTAATACTGTGGTGCGGGGCGACTGTGATGTCATTACAATTGGCGAAGATAGTAATGTCCAAGATGGAGCAGTGTTACATACTGATTTTGGTGTGCCTCTAACCATAGGAAAAGGCGTTACCATTGGTCATAAAGTTATGCTCCATGGTTGTGAAATAGGCGATTACAGTTTAATTGGGATCAACAGCGTGGTGTTGAACGGTGCAAAAATTGGTAAGTATTGTGTAATAGGCGCTAACAGTTTGATTACTGAAAACATGCAGATACCTGATGGTTCATTAGTTATGGGCTCACCAGCTAAGGTCATTAAACCTATCCCTGAAAAGCAACAAAAAATGCTCGAACAATCAGCTGAACACTATGTTAAAAATGCTAAACGATTCTCTTCAGAATTAAAGCTATGTTAGGTTGACTTGGGCCCATACAAAAAAATGCCCGAAACTATTACTAGTTCGGGCTTAGGGGAATGGCTTTGTTAGAGCCGTGCGCTAAGTATAAATTCTTACACCTCTAAACAAACAATCATGAGGTTTGACTAATAACTATAGACCAAGCCCGAACAAAAAATGAATAATTTTCAAATTCATTTCAATCACCAATGAAAAACAATATCTTATGGCGCTTTGTGAGCAGTCTTAAGTATTAAAAGTTAATTCGATATTCAAGATAAGAATGCATTGAGGTATAAGTATTTATCTTACCTATGCTCGGTATGCTTGTCTTGAAGCAAAGCGTTAATCCTGTAAAAATCACATTATAAATTAGCAAAGTTTTGGAGTACTTCATGTCGCAGTTATTTTCATCGTTTATACCACCTACACGTGTACTAATGGGCCCTGGTCCTTCTGATGTATATCCTCAAGTTCTCGAAGCTTTGTCTAGACCGACTATTGGTCATTTGGACCCAAAATTTGTCGATTTAATGGATGAAGTCAAACAGTTATTACAATACGCATTTCAAACCAACAATGCGTTAACTATGCCAATATCAGCACCAGGTTCAGCCGGTATGGAGGCAGTGTTTGTTAATTTAGTTGAGCCTGGCGATAAGGTTATTGTTTGTCAAAATGGTGTATTTGGTGGCCGTATGCAGCAAAATGTTCAGCGCTGCGGTGGCCAAGCGATTATGGTGCAAGATGAATGGGGGAAACCTACAGATCTTAATAAAGTCAGAGAAGCTCTGCAGGCTAATCCCGATGCTAAAGCATTGGCTTTTGTTCATGCTGAAACTTCGACTGGTGTCTTAAATGATGCTAAGGCGTTGTGTCAAATAGCCAAAGAATTCGATTGTTTGAGCATAGTTGATGCAGTGACATCGTTAGGAGGTAGCGAGTTAAAAGTGGATGATTGGCATATAGATGCGATTTATTCTGGTACCCAAAAATGTTTATCATGTGTTCCAGGCTTGTCTCCTGTGTCTTTTAGTGAAAAGGCTATCGAAGTCATTAAACACCGTAAACACCCTGTGCAAAGTTGGTTTTTAGATATGGATCTAGTAATGGGCTATTGGGGAAAAGGGACGAAACGCGCTTATCACCATACTGCGCCAGTTAACAGCATATATGCCCTACACGAATCACTGCTAATATTGCAACAAGAAGGCCTAGAACATGCTTGGGCTAGACACCATCAAAACCACCTTAGTTTAAAGTCAGGGTTAGACAAACTGGGATTGGAGTTGGTTGTTGAAGAGAAATATCGTTTGCCACAATTAAATACTGTACGCATTCCTAACGGTGTTGATGATGGACAAGTTCGTAGTAGATTGCTAAATGAATTTAATCTGGAAATAGGCGCGGGCTTAGGAACCTTGGCTGGCAAGGTATGGCGAATTGGTTTAATGGGTTGTGGTTCAAGCCAAAAGAATGTTGATTATTGCCTTTCTAGTCTAGAAGCGGTACTTGGCTAAATTGTTCATAGTTTATGAAATAAACTTAACGGTTGATAGAAAAGTGTCTTGATATATTTTCTAGTACGCGGATCTTTAGAAGTCATGACATGCCCATTGACCGGCACAAAATATAAATTAAAAGCAAATTAATGATAAAAACTCTGTCGCCGTGACCGAGTTTTTTATTGTTAATAAACACTGTATATTAGATATAAATAGCATCAAGTAAAATCCTAAAAGCGCAAATAATGAAACTACTAAAATTTACTAGCATTGCAATCGCCAGTGTATGTTTGATTGCTGGCTGCAGTAACTCCGAAAAAGAACAACAAAACAAATTGGAAGAAAGCCTCCCCATGACAGAAAATGTCCTAGAAGCCCCCTTGTGGTTAGAAGAAGTAGAAGGCCAACAAGCTCTAGCTAAAGTTAATGGGTGGAACAAAGTTACCCTCGATAAACTAATGGCTGATAAGCGTTATGCTCAGTTTCTAGAAGCTGGATTAGAAATCGTTAATGCGAAAGATAAAATTCCTTATGGTACCTATAGAGGGGGTTTTGTTTACAACTTTTGGCAAGACGAAAATCAAGTTAGAGGCATGTTGCGAAGAACCACTTTAGATGAATATTCTAAAGCTCAGCCTAAATGGCAAGACTTGCTGAGTATAGATACTCTATCTGCATTAGAAGAAAAAAACTGGGTATATAAAGGTTCAGAATGTTTAGAAAGTAATTATAACAGGTGCCTTTTATCCCTGTCTGATGGCGGTAAAGACTCAGTTGAAATGCGCGAATGGGATCATTCAAAACAGGATTTTGTTGAGAATGGCTTTGTTATTCCTGAGGCTAAAACAGGTGTCAGTTGGAAAGATATTAACAACATTAATATTGCTACTAATTGGGACGATGATTCTCTGACCGAAAGTGGTTATCCTTTTATCATTAAGTCATTACAAAGAGGACAACAACTTACAGACGCAAAGCATATCTTTGAGGGAACTAAAACCGATGTAGGTGTATGGCCATTTTCTATTAAGTTCGGAGATAGAAATTTAAACATGGTAGTGCGCGCGGTAACATTTTTTGAATCGGAATATTTTTGGCTCCCTGATGATGGAAGCCAAGCCATTCAATTACCCATTCCTCAAAAAGTTAGCATTGAAGGTGTTTTCAAAGGGCAACTAGTGTTATCTCTTAAGCAACAGTGGTCTGCGCCGAACTCAAAAGGAACCTTTGATAGTGGTGATTTAGTGTCTTTTGACCTAGATCATTGGCTGCAAAAGCAAAAAATAAAAGACTTACATCTGGTTTACCATCCAAATGAAAGATCCACTGTTGACGGCGTATCTATTACGGCCAATAAACTAGTATTAACTCTGTTAGAAAATGTAGTCAGTAATATCTATATTTATGACTTTAATAAAAAATGGTCACAGCAAAAATTGGCCATGCCAGAAAATGGTTCGATGTCAGTTTCATCAGCCAACCAAGATAGCGATATTATATTTATTAACCAAGAAAGTTTTGTTGCGCCTGACACCCTATTTAAAGTTGATGTTAACAATGTAAAAATTGCTGCGATTAAATCTATCCCGGCTCGTTTTGATGCGTCGAATATTGTAGTAGAGCAATTTCAAGCGAGCTCGAAAGACGGCGAAAAAATTCCATATTTTGTGGTTCGACAAAAAGACATTATATTTGATGGCACTAACCCTACCTTGCAATACGCTTATGGTGGCTTTCAAGTCTCACTAAAACCTAGTTATTCAGGGCTACTTGGGAAAAACTGGCTTGAACAAGGTGGTGTTTATGTATTGGCGAATATTCGTGGTGGTGGTGAATTTGGTCCAAACTGGCATCAAGCCGGACTTAAAACCAAACGACAGGTTATTTTTGACGATATGATTGCTGTTGGCGAAGATATAATCGCCAAAAAAATCACCTCTGCCAAACACTTAGGCATAATGGGTGGTTCTAATGGTGGTTTGTTAATGGGCGTGATGTACACCCAAAGACCAGATTTATGGAATGCTGTAGTCTGTCAGGTACCTCTGTTAGATATGTTGCGTTATCACAAGTTATTGGCAGGGGCGTCTTGGGTTGGTGAATATGGAAGTCCTGATATCCCAAATGAACGAGCGTTTTTAGAAAAAATATCTCCAGTACATAACATTGATCCACAGGATGATTACCCTTCAATTATGTTTGTAACCTCTACTAAAGACGATAGAGTGCATCCTGGGCATGCGAGAAAAATGGCTTACATGTTAGAACAGTATGGACATGATTTTGAATATTATGAAAATATTGATGGTGGTCATTCAGCGTCAGCCAATTTGCAAGAAAAAGCAAAAAGAACTGCATTGGAATATACTTTTTTATCTCAGAAGTTAATAGATTAGAACCCTTCATGGCAGCTTAGACCTTAAGCTGCCATCGTCAAAGTTTTCATAGTCGATTCATTAATCATTCATTAATCTATAGGCATGATATATCTAATTCATACAGAATTTTCTATTTACCGAGGTAATCTATGCGTATATTTATTGTAGTTTTATTCACATTAGTGATTAACAGTGCAATCGCCAAAGACCATTCTAGCGTTCCACAACATAGACAAATTGAAGTCACAGGTGTGGGTAGCGTTTTTAGTGTGCCTGATCGTTTTAGTTTCAGCTTGTCGATTGAACAAAAGGGAAGAGTGGCTGCTGAGCTCAATGAGGCTATAGTTGAAAAAACAAACGCCGTAGTACAGGCTTTATTAAAAATTGGAGTCGATAAAAAGGCGCTGCAATCATTGCAGGTACAGTTTAATCCTTGGGTGGAATATAATGGTCAAACTCAGGAACAAAAAGGTTTTATTTTAACGAGGCAAGTTACCGTCACCGTGGATACTTTATCTCAGTACGAACAATCAATAGATACAGTATTAAATCTTGGTGTTAATAATATTAATCAGTTTAATTTTACTAACAGTCAAGCAGATGAACATTATCAAGTTGCACTAAATCAAGCTTTGTTAAATGCCAAACAGCGTGCCACCAATATGGCTAAGGTATTAGACTTGAAAATAGCCGGAGTGATATCCATATTAGAGCAATCTAAAAGTGAAGGTACACCAATCATGATGCAATCCAGACAATTCAAATCATCTGAAAGCTACCAACCTGGAGAAATGTCTACACAGGCAAATGTAAAAGTGATTTTTGCACTGCAAGACGGTACATAAATAGTTGCGTAGATAATTACATTAATAGTTACATTTTAATTAGGTGTTAATTCATGACAAAAAATAAGCAGCAACACTATGCTCAATTGGCTCAACAAGTCGAAGCTATAGTTGCTGGAGAAAAAGATTTAATTGCCAATATGGCAAATATCAGTGCGATACTTTATTGGGCATTAGAGAATGTCAATTGGGCAGGTTTCTATTTGGTAAAAGATCAGCAATTGGTTTTGGGGCCATTTCACGGTCAACCCGCTTGTATTCGTATTCCAATTGGCAAGGGAGTATGCGGTACAGCAGTATCTGAAAAATCCATACAGTTGATTGATGATGTGCATCAATTTTCAGGTCATATTGCCTGTGATGCAGCATCTAATTCAGAAATAGTGTTGCCTATTGTACAAAATAAGCAAATTATCGCGGTATTGGACATCGACAGCCCAGATATTGCTCGATTTGATTTAGAAGATAAACAGGGTTTAAGCCGAATTGTAGAAATATTGCAAGCAAGCTTATGCCATGAAGATGATCTTGAAGCTAAGGAAGTTGTAAAGTGAAACATACCATTGATATTCAAGTTGTACTTGCAACCGTTGAAGATATGGATTTTTGGGATGATAGGGCTGACGAAGCGACAGATCGGATGAATACAATTCTTCATTTGCTCTACGATAAGGCAGATGAAGACATAAATTCCACATCTTTAGAGAATATGATCCAATATATTTGGGAAAATTGGCGAGAAGATGCACATTTACTCGATATAGATGAAGATGATTTGTATGACTGGGTTGACCAGCTTCTAGCAACTTGGGATGATGAGCACCAAGAACCCCGTTAACGAACTAACTAGAAGACTGAATGGACAATCCACAAAAATTTTCGAACAGCAAAGAAGTTATTAATTTCTTAGTTGAGCAATTTCCCACTTGTTTTAGTAATAAAGGTGATGCTAAGCCTTTAAAAATAGGTATTTTTCAAGATTTAGCAGAACGTTTAGCAAATGAAGAGCGAGTAAGTAAAACACTGCTACGTTCGTCATTGCGGCACTATACTAATAGTTGGCGCTATTTGCATAGCATCAAAAAAGGTGCGCAACGTATTGATTTAGATGGCAATGATGTCGCTGCTATTGAAGATGAACACGTAGAACACGCTAAAAAGCAACTTGATGAAAGTAAAGCTAAAGTTGCCGAAAAGCGTAAAGAACAAAAAGCAGATGGTGCCGATGTAAAGAATACTTACAAAAAGAAAGACGCACCTAAATTTAAACCTACTTCTAAAGTAGTTAAAAAAGAACAAACTAAGGTAAAACAGCCTCCTGCTGAACGATTGGAGCAACAACATATCGTAGAAGGAACCGCTGTAACTGTGAAAATTGGCAAGAGTCCAATGCCAGCAACTATTATTGATGTCAGTAAAGATGGCATTCAAGTGCAACTTGATACAGGAATGGTGGTCAAAGTTCAGTTGGAAAACCTGAGGTTGGCTCGTTCTAAAAGGTAAAATAATGATTAAATCAATTCGTATTTCTGTGGCATCAGCATTATTGGTGATGAGTTCTGGCTCTATTGCGATAGAGAGTAGTTTGGGTGTTAAAGACTTACCCAAACTAACGCAAGAGTCGCAACATGTGGCTTCGGCAAAAAGGGTGTCCTCGCAATTTTTACGAGCTCACTATAAACAAATTGATTTAGACGATGAATTATCGCTTAAGATATTTGATCGCTTTATTCGTTCGTTAGACTTCAATCGCAACGTATTTACCGAGAAAGATATTCAAGGTTTTGCTGCGTATAAAACTAAGTTTGATGACGCAATTGAGCGAGGTAATTTAAGTATTGCTTATGAAATTTATCAACTCAATATGCAGCGCCGTGCACAGAGATACGAATTTGCTTTAACCTTATTAGATAAGGAATTTAACTTCGAACTGGCTAATGACAAGTTTGTTTATGACCGTGAAGACGCCGCTTGGCCCAAAAATACTAAAGAGTTAGATGAGTTATGGCGTCAAAGAGTTAAATATGACGCTCTTAATTTAAAATTGGCCGGCAAAGACTGGCCTAAAACTCAAGAATTATTAACAAAACGTTACGAACGCGCCATCAAACGTTTAACACAAACCTCTAGCGAAGATGTGTTCCAAACTGTGATGCAGTCATTTGCACGTAGTATTGAAGCCCATACTAGTTATTTATCTCCACGTAATGCTGAACGTTTCCAAATGGAAATGAATCTCTCTTTTGAAGGCATTGGTGCTGTATTACTTAGTGAAGATGATTATACGGTTATTCGCAGTGTTGTTCCTGGCGGACCTGCCGACTTATCTAACAATATTAAACCTGAAGACAAAATTGTAGGCGTTGCTCAAGATGACGAAGAGTTTATTGATGTTGTAGGCTGGCGCTTGGATGAAGTGGTGGAGCTTATTAAGGGGCCTAAAGGCAGCATAGTAAAACTACAATTGGTAAAAGGATCTTCTGAATCCTCAGTGCCAGTGGTTGTTAAGCTCACTCGTGACAAAATTAAGCTTGAAGATAGAGCTGCAAAATCTGAAGTTTATATCCCTAAAGATGGTCCAAACAAAGATCAGAAACTTGGCGTTATCACAATCCCTTCTTTTTATAACAACTTACACAAAGACGTTAAAAAAGAGATCGACAGTCTAAATGAACAAGGAGTTCTAGGTGTAATTGTTGATTTGCGTGGCAACGGTGGAGGCTCTCTAACCGAAGCGACATTACTTTCAGGCTTATTTATTGATAAAGGTCCTGTGGTACAAATTCGAGACGGCGCTGGACGTATTCGTTTAGAAAAAGATGTTGATGGTAAAGTATTTTACAATGGACCCTTAACAGTATTAGTTGACCGTTACAGTGCGTCTGCGTCAGAAATATTTGCTGCGGCCATGCAGGATTACAATCGAGCTATAATATTAGGCGAACAGACTTTCGGTAAAGGCACTGTGCAACAACACCGTCCCTTAGGTCGAATTTATGACTTGTACGAAAACCCATTGGGCAGTGTGCAGTTCACAATAGCCAAATTTTATCGAATTAATGGTGGCAGTACACAGCATAAAGGTGTCATTCCAGATATTTTATTTCCTTCAGTAATAGAACATGCGGATTGGGGCGAAAGCCAAGAAGAAAATGCTTTGCCTTGGGACAGTATTGCTAGGGCTAATTACACCACTTTTGGTGAAAATAAAAACACCCTAAAAGGCTTAACAGAACTTCACAATCACAGGATTAAGAAAGAATTCAATTATATCAACGAAGATATAGTGCGATACAAAATTAAAAAAGAAGATAAAACAATCTCTTTGGTCGAAACCGAACGATTAAAAGAAAAGGCTGAAATTGAAGAACGTAATCTTATTCGCACTAATGAACGTCTTGCTCGTCTTGGTTTAGAAAAAGTAGAAAACTTAGATGACCTACCAGAAGAGCTTGAAACAGTGGACCCGTTTTTAGAAGAGGCTGCGAATATTACCTATGATGTTTTAACCATGGGTAAATACGCAATTACTAGCAAAGAAGATTAAAAAAGAGGCTGCGTTAAGCAGCCCTTACAGATTCAAAAATAATAATAAAAATAATAAGGGAAACACATGGCTGCACGTGGAGAGTTTTCGTCCCGAATGGGGTTTGTTCTGGCTGCTGCGGGTTCGGCGGTAGGATTAGGTAATATCTGGGGGTTTCCAACTCAAGTTGCTAGTAACGGCGGCGCAGCATTTGTACTGGTTTATATAATTTTGGCTTTTCTTTTGGCTTACCCAGTACTGATGGCAGAATTAATCATAGGCCGCGCCACACGTTCAAATATGGTAGATGCACTGGGTAAAATTTCTGGTAGTAATATTGGTCGCGCAACGGGTGTCTGGGGTTTTATCACCGTTTCGTTAATCCTCTCGTTTTATGCTTTAGTCGCGGGCTGGATGCTGTCTCACTTTTTGCAGACTATCAGTGATATGTTTGGGCAGGATGCCATTTCAACTTGGTTAGTATCGTCTTCTTACACTAGAGATATTCTATTCTCTGGTATATTTCTATGTTTAACCGCCAGTATAGTAACTGGAGGTGTTAGGCAAGGCATTGAACTATGGTCAGTTCGTTTAATGCCAGCTCTTTTTATTATCATTGCTTTATTGATTATCTATGTATCTACATTAGATGGTGCTGCTGCTGGTTGGAAAGCCTATTTACTTCCCAATTTTAGTTTGATCATGGAACCAGATTTATTAATTAGCGCAATGGGCCAAGCCTTCTTCTCCATGTCATTAGGGGTCGGCACTATGTTGGTATACGGCTCTTATGTGAGTAAAAAAGAAAACTTACCGACCTTAGGTGCTTCAGTTGCTTTAGTTGATATTGGCGTCGCTATTTTAGCTGGAATGTTAATTATTCCGGCTATGTACGTGGCACTGCATAATGGCGTGAAAATATTTTCTGAAAGTGGCGCATTAATAGAAGGTCCTAATCTTATTTTTGCGGTCTTACCTTCATTATTTGAAACCATGGGCAGTGTCGGGGTGTTTGTCGCCTTTGTGTTTTTCGCCTTAATGATAATAGCCGCACTCACATCATCCATATCCATGTTAGAAGTGCCTGTAGCCTATGTAGTTGAAAGTAAGGGGATAGATAGAAAACGGGCTGTATGGTCATTAGCTCTAGTGGTATTTGTTATCAGTTCAACCATAGCATTTAATATGGATAGCTTATTTGGCTTAGTGATAGATTTAACCACCAAATATAGTCAGCCTTTACTGGGGTTAGTGTTATGTATTTTTGCCGGTTGGGTATGGAAACGGGACCAAATATTGAAAGAATTAAAAGAAGGTAATGATCAGGCTGAACATGGTTTATTCTGGAAAATATGGCCTTGGTATATACGTTTTGTATGCCCAGTGGTTATCGCTATTATGTTTTACCGTTCGATAGTGGCTTAAAACCCTAACATAAATTTGAATTCCATTTAGACTTTCAGGATTGTAAAACCTTATGACAATTGAAAAACCCAAAGTAGAAGCATCGTTATCTGATGCGCTTATACCCATTGTAATATTGGTCATTTTGTTAAGCGGCTCAGTATATTTATTCGCAGATAATTCCTCTTTTGGCCCTAACCAAATTGCCTTGTTGGTCTCCATGGGCATAGCAGCTTTGATTGGATTAAAAAATGGTTATAGTTGGGATGATATTGAGCAAGGTATAGTCAAAGGCATATCTCGTTCCTTAGGAGCTATACTTATATTACTGGCTGTTGGTTCATTAATTGGCACTTGGATGTTGGCAGGTACTGTTCCCACCCTTATTTATTATGGCTTGGACTTATTAAACCCTTCGATGTTCTACGCCGCTAGTTGCCTTATTTGTGCCATTGTCGCCATGAGTATCGGTAGTTCATGGACCACAGCAGCAACAGTAGGTGTAGCTCTGATGGGAGTGTCTATAGGTATGGGAATGTCAGAGGCGGTTACCGCTGGCGCTATTGTGTCAGGCGCCTATTTTGGTGATAAAATTTCACCACTTTCAGAGACGACAAACTTGGCACCGGCTATTGCTGGGACTAACTTATTCGAACATATTCAATATATGCTGTGGACAACTGTACCCAGTATTATCATTACGCTGATTTTATTTGTGATCATTGGCTTTGGAGCTGATTTACCAGATTCAGCCACTGGCATCGAAGAAATGCAAACCTTGTTACAGCAAGAATTTAATTTGGGCATACATATGTTAATACCACTAGTGGTATTGTTAACTATGGCAATTAAGAAAGTACCTGCTTTTCCTGCGGTGGCTATAGGTGCTTTGTTAGGTGGTGTATGGGCTGCGGTGTTCCAACCTGAAGTTATTACAAGTTTAGCGGGCGAGGGGGTAAGTGCACTTCGAGGCTCAATTGTAGTGGTTTGGACGGCATTGTTTGATGGAGTATCTTTCTCGACACCTAGCGATACCTTGAATGACTTATTAAGTCGCGGTGGTATGTCGAGTATGTTGAATACTATTTGGCTAATCATGTGTGCGATGACATTTGGCGCGGTATTGGAAAGAGTTGGACTTCTTAAAAGAGTCGTCAGTGCGTTTTTAAAAGGTGCTAAATCGGCTGGGGATATGATCACTCGCACAATTTTAACCTGCATTGGCACTAATATTATTACTGCCGACCAATACATGGCGATTGTGATGCCAGGTAGAATGTACAAAAATGAATTTGAGAAACGTGGGTTACATCAGCTTAATTTATCCCGTAGCTTAGAAGATGGTGGCACATTAACCTCTCCGCTTATTCCATGGAATACATGTGGTGTGTATATGCATGGCGTATTGGGAGTTAATCCTTTAGATTATATTTTCTATACGTTTTTTAATTTGATTAATCCAGTTTTAGCTATCATTTATGCTTACTTAGGTATTAAAATTTTACGTATTCCCATCCCTGAACTTGATAAGGAACAGGAACCTCAAGTAACAAAAGCCTAATATTTGGACTTGCTGCCCAGTCAGCAAGTCATGAATGTCCCGTTAAATCTATTCATCTTTGAGGATATAATGTCCACTATAATTCCCGCTATTAAAAAACGCTCAGACTACCAACAACCTGATTTTTTAATCAATCATGTTGATCTAGAATTCACTCTGGCTGAAACCAACACTAAAGTAATATGTGTTTCTCAGGTAACCAGAAACGGCCTACATAACAGACCACTTATTTTAGATGGTGAAGGCATTGAGTTATTGAGTGTGCACATCAATGGCATAGAGGTTTCTAATTACCAACAAACAGATAACAGCCTAACCTTAGAAACAGATAGTAATGAATTTGAATTACGTATCGTAAACATCATAAACCCAAAAGATAACTCTAGCCTCGAGGGCTTATATCTTTCAGCTGGGGCTTATTGCACTCAGTGTGAAGCTGAAGGGTTTAGAAAAATTACTTACTTTTTGGACAGACCTGATGTGTTGGCTAAATATGATGTCACTATTATTGCCGACAAAAAGAACTTTCCATTTTTACTTTCTAATGGCAACAAAGTTGATTCTGGTGAATTACCAGACTCAATGCACTGGGTAAAGTGGTCTGATCCATTCAACAAACCTTGTTATTTGTTTGCGTTAGTGGCGGGGGACTTCGATCTTTTGGAAGACCAGTTTGTTACCCAGTCAGGCAGAACCATTGCTTTAGAGCTGTTTGTAGATAAAGGCATGCTTAGCCGTGGGCAACATGCTCTTGATTCACTAAAAAAGGCAATGAGGTGGGACGAAACTGAGTTTGGTCTTGAGTACGACCTTGATATTTACATGATAGTCGCGGTGGACTTTTTTAACATGGGTGCCATGGAGAACAAGGGGCTAAACGTATTTAACAGTAAATTTGTATTAGCCGATGCACAAACTGCCACAGATGAAGATTATTTTAATATAGAGGCTGTCATAGCCCACGAGTACTTCCACAATTGGACTGGCAATAGGGTGACTTGCCGTGATTGGTTCCAATTAAGTTTAAAAGAAGGTTTGACTGTTTTTCGTGATCAACAATTTAGCGCTGACATGTCTTCACCTATAGTGAATCGTATCCAAAACGTCAGGATCATTCGAGAACGCCAGTTTGCCGAAGATGCGAGCACAATGTCGCACCCGATCAGGCCTGATGAAGTGATTGAAATGAATAATTTCTATACCGTCACTGTGTATGATAAAGGCGCTGAAGTGATCAGAATGTTGTTTACTTTGTTAGGTAAAACTGGATTTTTGGCCGGTATCAAACTCTACTTCAAACGATTTGATGGGCAAGCAGTAACTTGCGATGATTTTGTGCAAGCCATGCAAGACGCCAATGATAAAGATTTGTCACAATTTAGACGTTGGTACAGCCAGTCTGGCACGCCTAAAGTTGTGGTAACAGATTTCTATGATCCAAGTGCTAAAACCTATCAGATAACATTTGAACAGCAACATTCTGCTACCTTTGATCAGAACGAAAAACAAGACTTGGTTATTCCAATTCAATTTAGTTTACTCAACGACAAACTTGAATCAATAAAATTAGGTGATGCAGAGCAACAACAAAAAATGCTAGAACTGCATGATTCCAAGCAAAGTCTCGAATTCAAAAATATAGACTCTAAGCCGATTCCTTCTTTACTCCACGGTTTTAGTGCACCAGTTAAGTTAGATTACCCATACAGTCAGCAGCAGTTAGGCAATGTTATGTTGGGCTCCCCTGATGAGTTCGCTCGTTGGGATGCCGGTCAAAAGTTATTTAGTGATTGTATCCATGATTTGGCGGGCAAGACACAACAACAGCAAAAGGACTCAATCAATCAAACTGTCGCAATGTTTGAACCTATCATTGAGGCAACGGATATATCCTTGGCATTAAAAGCCGAGATATTGACCTTGCCTAGTTTTGAGACCTTGTTCCAACAAATGGATACAGTCGATATTGACGGCTTAAATCAGTCAAGAAAACTATTATTCAAAGCGTTAGCACAAAAATTCCAAAATAATTGGTTAACTCAGTATTCTAAGTTTGAAAAGCAACCTTATGCCTACCAGGCAAATCAAGTTGAGCAAAGAAAAATGCGTAATCTGGCGCTCAAGTATTTGACTCTTTCAGGGCAGCATGATGTAGAACAACTATTAATCGAACAGTTTAATGGCGCGGATAATATGACTGATTCCCTTGCTGTGCTTGGAGCTGCACAATTAGGAGACTTGGATTTATTTGAAAAACTGATGTTAGTATTCGAACAAAAATGGCACAACGATCCACTAGTATTAGATAAATGGTTTGCCTTGCACGCCAATACCGAACGTCCAGATATTTTGGCTCGAATTAGCATGTTAATGGGGCACAGCCAATTTACTATTAACAATCCAAATAGAGTGAGAGCCTTAATCGGCACATTTAGCTTCTTTAATGTGAGCGGTTTCCATAACATTGATGGTAGTGGCTATAAATTTGTAGCTGATTACCTAATAAAGTTAAACGAAGTTAACCCACAAATTGCTGCGAGGATCATTACCCCCTTAATACAATGGCAAAAAGTGGATAAAGTCAGACAACAACTAATGCAACACCAACTTATGCGTATTGGTGATACAAAAGGTTTGAGTAACGACTTATTTGAGAAAATATCCAAAAGTTTACCTTAAACCTAGATCCCGCAGCTAAACCACGAGAAATAGCAGAATTCACTGATGTGCGTGGCTATGGGAAAAAATTCTCATCACCAATGAGGTGACTACGAATTTTTTCCCTACGCCAATCAAACCATTGGCTACTACTCTTTCCACGAGTGTAACTGCTGAATCTAGGTTAAAGACCATTGAGATCAGATTAAGAAAAGTAAGATGCAGACGTTTTATTTCACCCTGTCGCTCAAATATGAATTATGTGAGCGACTTTATATTCCCGGCACTAATACCGTTGTTATGCGAGCTGACAACGGTAAACGTATTCAATTGCCGGTTAGAAACTTAAGGCCCCATGTCAGTCCCATAGGCATAAAAGGCAGGTTTAGGTTGATAATTGATGATAATAATAAAATTAAGAGCTTTGAAAAAATTGCGTAATTTTCACAATTAGTCTTTTGCTTAAAACTATACCTTTGAAATTGGCAGCTGCTTTTATTTCAATCTAATTTTCCCGAAAGGGCTTTTTTAAGAAAGTCTATTCTAACGACAATCTCTTCACGACTGTCACAACCTATATACCTTTTATAGATCCTTTGAATATTGGAAAAACGTTCTGCATCAATGCGTAGCAAATCCATTCCATTAAAGCCATTCCCAACCTTATTTATTGTCTTGGCAATAATCTAATACGGATTAGATTAGCTGACTAATAATTAGTCATTCTTATGAAAGAGTTCTAGAACACTTTATGTATGTCGTGACTAATGAACAGTTACTTAGTTGTTTTAAAGCGAAAATAAGTACTAAGGTGAGCAGCCAGTAATACTGCCCAAAACTGGAATTGTTAGGCAAAATAAATTTGCATAAATATTGAGTTATATTGGGAGTAAAACTGGGGTTTTGCCTTTTTTATGCGGTGAACTTGCATACCTATGAAACTTGTTAAAATTAAGTAAATATAAGCCTTTTATTATATGAGGATTTTAGCGAGAATGAGTTATAAAATACAAAAAACTGTATATATCTCAGTCTTTTGTCTAATCGAGTATAGCTAATACTAAAACACCTTAGTATGCTCGGTAATCACAGGTTTTTCTTCCACTCACAAGTTATTAAGGAATGGGTAAACACATGACGGTTGCAGATAACCAACATTCGGTTCTACTTGAAAATGTCTATAAATTAATTAATAAAAAAGTTGCTCCTGATCGCGTTGAGCAAGTTACAAGTTTTTCGAAAATACTCTTCAAGAATATCGCACGTGATGATTTAGATAACCGTAGCGATGATAATCTTTACGGCGCTACTTTAAGTTTGTGGAACCAATTTGTTGATTATCAAGGCGAAGCGCCTTTTATCCGCGCGTTTAATCCTGCAATTAGCAAACATGGCTGGCAATCAACCCATACAATTGTAGAAATAATTGTCACTGATATGCCATTCTTAGTGGACTCAGTGCGTATGGCGCTCAACAAAATGGGCATAACAGCACATTTGTTGTTGCATTGTCCTATTGGCCTCAAGCGTGATGAACAACACACTTTCGTTTCCTTCGAAGATTCTAAAAGTAAAAAGAAAGATGTTATCAAGCAAACTGTTTTCCTAATTGAAGTAGACAGACAAACATCTAAACTAGCCTTAGCGCAACTTACCGAAGAGCTAATGTCAGTGGTTAATGATGTCTCACTCGCAGTGCAAGATTGGCAACCTATGCGGACCCGATTAAGAGATATCATTCAGGAATTTAAAACCAGCAAATGCCCCATTTCCGCAGAGCAGAAAGTAGATACTGAAAACTTTTTGGCATGGCTAAATGATCACAACTTCACATTGATGGGATACCGTTCTTATAGTGCCAAGGGCATAAAAGGTGATTACCGATGGGTTGCTGATAATGATTCCAGTTTAGGATTGATGAAAAATTCAAAAACTGACAGAGACAGAGTTTTGTCGAATATACCTCCTTCTGCGAGGCAAGAAGCCCTGAGTAACAATCCTTTGATGCTCACTAAAACCAATTCACGTTCTAGAGTGCATCGTCCTGCCTATTTAGATTACGTTGGTATTAAACGTTTTGATGAAGAAGGTAAGGTAATCGGTGAAGACCGATTTATCGGCCTATATTCTGCTTCATTTTATAACAGCAGTGCCACACAATTACCTGTGCTGCAGGATAAAATTAACGCTATTTCCAAATTGTCTGGTTTTGATCCGGACTCGCACGGACATAAAGCTTTTCTCAATATTATTGAAACCTATCCTCGAGATGAATTACTGCAAGGCAGCGTAAAAGAGCTAACACAAATTATTTTGGGTATTTTCCAAATGCAAGAGCGTGGAATATCTAGGCTGTTTGCACGTAAAGATGTATTTGGGCGGTTTATTTCATGTTTGGTATTTGTCCCTCGAGAGCGTTATAACACCCAGTTGCGAAAAGATACTCAAGTACTGCTCAAACAATCTTTTGGAAGCGAAGAAGAAGTCGAATTTACCACTTATTTTTCAGAGTCTGTATATGCGAGAACGCATTACATTGCCAGAGTGAAAAACAATAACGCGGAATATAATGTGAAGGATATTGAGAAAAACATCATTGAGTTGAATAAAAGCTGGGATGACAGACTAGCCAATTCTATTCGCTCCAATCATGGCGAGGCCAAAGGTAAAAGGCTAGAGCAGAGGTATGTAAATGCCTTTCCTAGCAGTTATAAAGAATATAATTTACCAAGCGCAGCATTAGTCGATATTGACAAACTTGAGTTGCTCAACACTGAACATACCTTGGATATGTTGTTTTATCGACCTCAAGAAGAAGGACCAGAGAGTAAAGCAGTAAGGTTAAAACTGTTTCATAAAAATGAGCCGATTCATTTATCCGCTGTATTGCCCATGCTAGAAAATTTTGGATTAAGGGTCATTGATGAAAGTCCCTTTAAGATAAGTCCTAACGAAGAGCAAGTTAATTGGATCATGGATTTTTCTATGTTGCATAACACTAGTAACGACATGGATATGGAGCAAGCTCAGACGTTATTCCAAACAGCATTTTCAAAAGTTTGGTCCAACGATTTAGAAGATGACCCCTTTAACCGTTTAGTCTTGGGGGCAGGGTTAACAGGTAGAAATGTCACTATTTTGCGTTCTTACGCAAAATATATGCGCCAAATTGGCAGTTCTTTTAGCCGTGATTATATTGCTAACACTTTAGCTAACTATCCAAAAATCGCTACGCTACTGGTGCAAATATTCCATCAAAAATTTGATCCTAGCGCTAAACGCAGTAGCAAAGTTGAGGAAGCAACATTAAACACTATTAAGGAACAATTAGAGAACGTTTCTAATTTGGATGACGATAGGATTATCCGTCGTTATCTGGATTTGATTTTGGCCACATTACGCACCAACTTTTATCAAAAAGATGAACTGGGTAATGAAAAGTCTTATGTTTCGTACAAAATGTTACCTGAGCTTATTCCTGAGATGCCATTGCCTAGACCTAAATTTGAAATTTTTGTCTATTCACCCCGTATTGAAGGTGTGCATTTAAGGGGCGGGAAAGTAGCACGAGGCGGCTTGCGTTGGTCAGACAGACAAGAAGATTTCAGAACCGAAGTTTTAGGATTAGTGAAAGCCCAACAAGTTAAAAATACTGTAATTGTGCCAGTTGGTGCTAAAGGTGGATTTGTTTGTAAGAACTTGCCTATGGATCAAGGTCGCGAAGCCTTCCAAAAAGAAGGACAAGAGTGCTATAAAATATTTATCCGCAGTTTATTAGATATTACAGACAACATAGTCGAAGGCAAAGTTGTCCATCCAAAAGAAGTGGTTAGATTAGATGAAGATGACGCATATTTAGTTGTCGCTGCAGATAAAGGCACGGCCACTTTCTCTGATATCGCTAATGGTATTTCAAATGAATATAATTTCTGGTTAGGTGATGCCTTTGCTTCTGGTGGCAGTATTGGTTACGACCATAAAAAAATGGGAATTACTGCAAGAGGAGCATGGGAATCGGTTAAACGGCATTTTAGAGAAATGGGTCAAGATTGTCAGACCAGTGATTTTACTTGTGTAGCTATAGGTGACATGGCCGGTGATGTGTTTGGTAATGGTATGTTGTTATCTACTCACACTCAGTTAATTTGTGCTTTTAACCACTTACATATCTTTTTTGATCCTAGCCCAAATATTGAAACTACTTATAAAGAAAGAAAACGCTTATTTGAAAACCCATCATTGAGTTGGGATGATTATGACCGAAACCTTATATCTAAGGGGGGAGGCATTTTCAGCCGGTCAGCTAAATCAATTAAGCTGACAACAGAAATGAAAAAATGGTTGGGCACTAAACAACAAACCATGACACCAAACGAACTTATCCATAATGTATTAAAAATGCCTGTTGATCTACTTTGGAACGGCGGCATAGGTACCTATGTTAAAAGCACTAAAGAAAGCCACGCCCAAGTGGGTGACAGAGCCAATGATGATGTGCGAGTAAATGGTAACCAGTTACAAGCTAAAATAATTGGTGAAGGCGGTAATCTTGGGACAACTCAGCTTGGGCGCATCGAGTTTGCTAGCAATGGTGGCAAGATCAATACTGACTTTATTGATAATGTCGGCGGTGTTGATTGTTCAGATAATGAAGTAAATATAAAAATCTTACTTAATTCTTTAGTTAATGCCGGTGATTTAACGACTAAACAACGCAACAAGATCTTGTATGAAATGACCGACGAAGTCGGAGATTTGGTGATCCAAGACTGTTATCGTCAAACTGAGTCTATATCCATATCTGCTTTAGGTGGAGTAGGCCAGCTTAGAGAGCAAATGCGTTTTATTCATGGTCTAGAAAGGGAGGGGTATTTAAACAGAGAACTCGAGTTTATACCCTCTGATGATGAAATTTCTGATCGGCTGGCAAAATCTGCTGGATTAACACGACCAGAGTTATCAGTATTGATTGCCTATGGAAAAATGGTCATGAAAGAGCAATTTAATGTTGCATCTATTACTGATAATCCATACCACGGTAAGTTACTGATTGAAGCCTTTCCAAAGAAATTACAAGAAAATTTCTCAGCGCAGATGCAACAGCATCCCCTTAGAAGCGAAATCATAGCCACTAAGTTAACCAACAATATCATTAATGATATGGGCATGAATTATGTCTTTAGGATCCAGGAAGAAACAGGGGCTGGTGTTGATGAAATAGCCACTGCCTATTCTGTGGTAAAAGGCATTTTTGGAATGCAAAACTTATGGGATGAAATCGAGGATTTAGATAACAAAGTATCCTCAGACGTGCAGTTACGTATGCTCGACAGCATGCGAAGAAGCATGCGCCGAGCGTCTCGTTGGTATTTACGCCACGGCAGCAAAACCCTTAGTATTCAAGACTCTATTGACAGTTATCGTTCTACTTATGACGATCTATTTGCCAATATCCAAGATTATTTGGTCGAAAGCGAATACAAACAACTTGAAAGCGCAAGTCTTGATCTGACTACAGCTGGTGTTCCTGATCCAATTGCTTATAAAGTTGCCTCACTTAGTAATATGTTCCCTTGTATGGACTTAGCTCAGATTGCCGAAACCGAGAAACGTGATATAAAATTAGTCTCTAACTTGTACTTTAAGTTAGGTTCAAAACTCGAATTACATTGGTTCTTGGCACAAATAGATGGCCAAGCAGTGAGCAATCATTGGCAGGCTCTGGCACGGGCATCTTATCGCGAGGAACTTGATTGGCAACAACGTTCGATAGCTACAGTGTTGTTGGCTGCCGCTCCAAAGAATAAAGATGCAGAATCGATTCTAAATAATTGGATGGACAATAACCAAGTCTTGCTCGATCGCTGGTATCATATGATGTCTGAATTTAAAACCAGCAGTACACATGAGTTTGCTAAGTTTTCAGTTGCTCTTAGGGAGTTAATGCTACTGAGCATCAACGCCAATAACTGATAATTGGGCTTATTAAAGCCCTTTTTGTCTAACAACGCCCTGGTTTTCGTTAATACGTGCCGGGGCTTTTTTATGTTTAAAGAGAAATTATGTATCCCCTTATCCAAAAATTATTATTCACCCAAGATGCCGAGTGGAGTCATGACTTCACTATTAATTGGCTTAAACGCACTCAAAATAGCTTATTAGATTGTGTGTATAAACAAAAGATAGCCGATAAACCAGTACAAGCATTCGGCTTAACCTTTAAAAATCCAGTGGGATTGGCAGCTGGTTTAGATAAAAACGGCGAATGTATTGATGCGTTTGCTGCTATGGGGTTTGGTTTTATTGAAATTGGAACCGTTACTCCTAAACCACAACCTGGTAATGACAAACCTAGAATGTTTCGGTTACCAGCAGGGCAGGCCATTATTAACCGTATGGGATTCAATAATAAGGGTGTGGACAATCTTATTGAAAATGTAAAACGAGCAAAATACACCGGTATCTTAGGGATAAATATTGGCAAAAATAAAGACACTTCAGAAGAGCAGGCGTTGAATGATTACCTGATTTGTCTGCGTAAAGTGTATGACTATGCCAGTTATATCACAGTCAATATTTCATCACCTAATACTCCTGGATTAAGAAATCTGCAGCACGGACAAGCTTTGGATGAGCTATTAATGGGCCTTAAAGCAGAGCAAAAATTATTAGAAACACAGTACCGTAAATATGTGCCGATCCTTGTTAAGATCGCACCAGATCTTAGCGACCAAGAAATTGTCGACATGTCTAATTCTTTGATCAATGCCAAGATCGACGGAGTTATCGCAACCAACACAACTCTAGATAGAACTGAAGTGC
>TARA_R110002153_G_scaffold76986_1_pt1 | contig 44937 bp, 25 predicted proteins | sample TARA_R110002153 | Tara Oceans TARA_R110002153 (sample SAMEA4398193) | marine metagenome | biome: Polar Biome; feature: [SRF] surface water layer (ENVO:00010504); material: water (ENVO:00002006), including particulate matter (ENVO:01000060) such as... | depth 5 m | reverse complement strand
TCTCCAAACTCTTGTTCATTAGCAAACTCTGCGTGATAGCTTGCTGTTATACTTCTACGTTGCAAAGCATTTGTTGACTCTATCCATTTGTTCCACCATTTACTTCCAGGTGACAAGTTAGTTGTCATATGTATACTTTGATATTCGGGTGTTGCATCACTGCAATAATGATCTATAATCTCCCCAAAGTATTTATATGCTGTAGGTTCTCCCCCACTAAAACTAAAGTGAAAGTCTGTAAAGCCGTTTGCACGAGCCTGCGCTTTGATACTGTCTAATGTTTTAAGGTATACTTCTAATTTTTGATGATCAGGTGTACTTGACCTTGCATATGGCCAACAATAGCTACAATTGTAATTACAAAACCTAGCTAGTATCCAAGAGACTGTGAAGAGGTTGGTATTGAGCAGAGTCTTTTGCCCAAACTCTGTAATATTATTCCACGGTATTTTTTGAAAATCGTTCATATAACCAATCAAAGTCGTTTATTAATTGTAAATTAGGCTTGCTAGAAAGCCCAAACTCCCTGCCAGCGATAGCACCTTTAATACAGTATTCGCCGAATTGTTTGTCTTTTCCCACTGTTGTCCAAATTCTAAGTCTTTCATTTGTTTCCTCCTCGTTTTGTCTCTCTATAGTCTTACTTGCTAACTTAGCACATTCTCTAAATGCACTGCGCCAAGTTGAATATTCATCTGTATTAAATGCTGTAATATTTGATACCTCTGGCATTGCATTAAACTTGTCACTAATGCTAGTAGTCATATCTGTTTTTGTAATATCCATCTTTAGTGTTAAATTTCTAGGAAATAATTTAATTCCTCCATATCCGTATTCAAGACTGTTTATAGGATTTCTACTTCTCCAAACGTGTACAGCATCCAGTGAGTATTTGTCAACTTCGTAACTAAAATCAAAGTCATCAACTATTTGAGCATCTGCATCAACAACCCAAATCATCTTAGTAAAGCATTTCTTTGCTGCCTTAATATGTGCTTGATGAATTCCTTTTACTCCGTCCACTCTTTTAGCCGTTGGAAACCTACTTTTTAACATATTCCAGTTATCTTCAGCATATGCTTCATTATAACTGATAAAAACGATATCATACATCTTGTAATTATAACACCTTATACTATTATTGTCAAGCTGGAGTTTGTAGATACGACCAAATTAGTGCTGCATTTCTTTTATTATCTTTTAGACCACAGTGTTGAAGATCTCTAGCAGTATTATGAAATAGCAATCTATGATCTGTGCTTGCGTGGTGTGCCGACTCGTCAAAAAACGAGCCATAAAATGTTCTAGTATCTTGCCACATATACTTAACTTGGTCTGTTTGTTGCATTGCTTTGATTACACTATGATTAGGGTGTTGCATATAACTTGTATATGCTGGATTAGTGTCGTCCCAAGGACCTACATAACTTACATCCTTTTCTCTGTATATACAAAATCTATGAAAATTTGTAAATAGGTTTACTACTGCCCAAGGCTTTGGATATTGTGAGTTAAGTATAAAATTATTCCACAAAGTAACATCGAGACCTGCACCCGGTGCTCCCATATTAATTACAGGTCGACCTGATTTTAAATGTAATTGATGTGTAATAGTTTCTGTATCATCAACACCTATACCTGCTACCATTGAACAACCAAAAACTACAATACTGTTTTTCCAATCAACTGTATCAAATTCGGGTGCCCTGTATCCTTGTGAGTTACAAGTGTATGTTAGTTGTTTATTAAAATAATGCCAATTAGGTCCTAGTGCTGTCTTGTTTTTCTTATACAGCTGGTAGGTATCTCCCATTGCAAAATGATTAGTAATTACTGAGCTGTCTCTATGATCTGGTAAGGTTATCCACCCTAACTGTTGAAACTTTTTTCTATCAAAATACCAAGGTAAATTTTTAGCCGATGACCACTTAAATGTTCCCATTTTTATAAACGCCTTCTATTTTTTTATAAATTTCCTCTGCAAACAAATCGTGACCTTTAGCACTAGGATGGGCACAAACTGTTATCCAGTCATTAGGTGAGCCTTTTCCACTGTATTCCCAAAAATGAACTTGTTCATTTTCTTGCTTAGTACACAACTGAGCAAACGTTAACTGATCCTGCGGCTTAAACATATCTTCCCACGGCCATTGTTCAACAATCTTAGTCATAGTATCTGAATACCCTGCATAATATTGTTTTTTACGAAGCAATGCTTCTTTCATTGAATTTTCGCCTGATCTAAAATGCCGTTGCAACACATTGTCACCATTTCTTATGCAGATATCATTCAATCTCTGAATCATATTCTTTTTTGTATACCCTTCATCAAACGCTGGAGTAATAATTAATTTTGCTTTATGTGCCGTACACCAATTTTTTAGTTCAAGTGCAGTTGCAATAGTTTCAAGAACTGCTTGCTTCTCAGTGTATACACCATCAGCATAGGCATCCCATAATTGCTTTCGCGGACCTTGCAAATGGTCTTGATTTTTATGTGGCCATACTGTGTGAAACATATTATGCTCATCAAATACGTCATTTACAAAATCATATCTTTCCATACCACTAGGTGACCACACAACTATAATTTCTTTCGCACGTTTTAATTGTAGCTCAGGCCAATAATATAAATTTCTTATCGATGCTCGATTGCCCCTTCCTCGAATACCAAAATTAATAGGTGTCCAAGAATTACCATAGTACTTGTTACATAAAACATTTACAAATGCATTCTTCTGTTCCATTTTTTCCCACTGAATTTCACCTTGTAAATTTGTGTATAACAACGGATTGGTTTTTAATAGTCTATCGCGTTCTTTTTTTGATAAATTAGCAGTCATTGGAATACCAACGTGGTCCATACTCCATTCAGAAGTTTCATATAGGTCTTGATCAATTGCTCCTTGGCCTTCAACAAAAGAACATCCAAAACTTATAATAGCTCGTTTAGTACGTTTTAAATCGTTATTAATTTTTTTAATTTGATGATGAAACATTTATCTTCCTGTATAGTTTTTTAACGTATCAAATGCAATTGGCACTTCAGTTGAATTACGTTCTAGTATTTCAAAGTTATGTTCTAAAATATCTCGCTGTCTACTAAACCAATCTAATTTTTCTGTATGTGACATACTTTTAATTTTTTTAATTTCTTTAAGAATAGCATCTAGTCTATCCCACGTTTCTAATTTATCGTATGATTCGTCAATAAATCCATCAAATGTTTTGTATCCAATATCTTTTAGATAAGATAAACTATTTTTATTTCCGTATATAATAAAAGGGTGTTGTGTAGCAATTGGTTTAAAAGACTTCTCACTAATAAAACAAGTACGTTCTGCAAAAGATGCTTCACTAACAACACTTACCCAAGAGTCTCTTACTTCTTGGTAATATAAATCTTGTTCAAAGTTTCCGCCTAACGGTCCTGTGAATGCTGTTTGTAATTGTTGGTCTAACTCTTTTCTAGGATACATTGGCAACAGATGTTTATATTCATCATATTGAGATTGTTCTATTCGTTTACCTTCGTAGTATGAATCTCTAACTGTAAAATCATTCATACTATTAAGTCCGTCTTTTAGTAAATCATTATTGTATAAATGATGGAACATCCATATACGATGCGGGCGATTTCTTTTTTGAAAACAATTGTATGTTTTTATTAATTTTTTATTTTTAGTTTTATATTCTAAATGATCACTAACTGTTGGAATTACTTTTCTTTGTTTCTTAGCGGCGTCCCACATATATTCGTCAAATTGTATGTGTGGAATAACACACATTTTACTATTTGGCAAGTTTGTTTTGCACCATTCTTTATACTGTGTATCAACTGCAAGGTTGCCTGTTACATAGATAACTGCTGAGGGCGGAACATTATATTTTTGACAAGCATCGTGGAACCAGTCAAATAACCAATCGTTGTGATATCCTTCGTGACTTTGATCCATAAGTAAAAATGCTTTGCCTTTACGCATTGCTGAAAGTATTTTTGGATCTAGGTAATAAAAAATTGTATTTCTTGGTTTCATATGCGAATCATAATCTTTGTCTAGATCAAGTGACCCACACCAATCAACCGGAGCGTGACCAACTCCTGTTGCTATAATATATTTGTCATAGCGTTTTCTTTTACTTAAAGAGTCAACAACTATAGTATCTCTATCAAAGTCTTTAAAGATCCATTTTAATTTCTTAAAACGTAAAATAGTTTCAACTAACGGACTTTTTGTAAATCTTCTAAACTGTGATGGATTAATATCGTCACAGTTAGTAATGTTTCTTCTTTGCGTCTCTTCTTGAAATAAAAAGTTCATTTTCGATCCCATTCTTCTACATTTTTCCCTGACACTTTACTTCGTCTTTCAATCAAATCTAAAATATCTTTATTATTTTTTTGTTCTTCAGTTGGTACAAACAATGCACGGTTTCTTTTATCTGCATCTTTAGGAGCAGGAGTAAGGTAATATACAGCAATACTATTTCGTGTTTTGTTATCTGGACAATTTACGTGTGTCGATAACCCGTGTAAACTATCTTGTGTTGTGTCAAAAATGATAGCACGATTAAACTGTGGAGAAATAGATGTGTTTAGTGTATGGTCTTTGTTCCATATACCAAAATCTCCTCCCCACGATTCGTTCCAGTCTGGCGTTAGGTATATCAACAAATTAAATTTACGTTGCAATCCTAATTTAGGATGAATACTATAATCTAGATGAGGATTAAGTTTACCGCCGTTTGGGTGTATATGTTGTCCGCCGCCGTGTAATCCAGGGTCTGCAATTAATTCATCGCATCCTGTAAGCATACACATTTGGTCAACAAACTCTGGACTATTTAAATAGTGTAAAAGTTTATAAGTGTTGGGCAAAAATCTATCCCAGATATTACAAGTCTTTTTAAGTTCAATCTGATTAGTATAATTTCCATTATAATTTTTACTATCAAAGTCAGGAAATTCTTGTGCCACACTACGGGCACAATCATCTTCTAAAAAGTTTTCAATCACGCTGTAATTATAAGGCTCGGTAGTTTTAAAATTTTCAACGGACTGTAATAGTTGTTGAAAATTAACCATTAACCAACCACCTATTGTTTTTCAATGTCCAGTCGATTACTTTTTCTAATTTATCATAAGCACTGCTGGGCTGCCATCCCATATCAGCCATCTTAGAACCATCTAGTGCATAACGCAAATCGTGTCCTGGACGACTACTATGAAAGTCTACCATTTCATAATTTAATGGTTTGCCTTGTGTGTCTGCAATAAACTGTGCAAGTTCTAAGTTGTTAATTTCTGTACTACCTACAATATTAAATTTTTGACACTTTGCACCAGTTTCGTCTGGTCCTAACTTACTTAGATCGTAATTGTATAAGAACATTAAAGCATCTGCAACATCTTCAGCGTGGATATAATGACGTGATCCTGCAATAGTTTTTTCAGCATTTGAATGTACTGTTACAAGTTCGTTGTCTCTTGCTTTCTTAATACACATTGGAATATATTTTTCTGCGTTTTGGCGTTCACCAAATACATTCATAGTATGTGTAATAATACTAGGAAGTCCGTAAGTATTTTCATATGCTACAACTAGCTCTTCGGCTCCCGCTTTTGAAGCACTGTATGGATTTGTACTGTTATATCTGTCATTTTCTTTATATTTTATATTGCCCGGTGCTGGCCCAAATATTTCATCTGTTGAAAAATAAGCAAACATATCTAGAGTATCAAGATTACGAGCATAATCAAGTAAATTTGCAGTACCTACAACATTGTCTAGTACAAACTCCATAGGATATGTAATACTTCTATCTACGTGTGAACCGGCTGCAAGGTGTGCAATCATATCAACCTTACCAATCATTGCTCTGATTTGTGGGTTAAGTTCTGCTTTAAGGTCGTGATGTATTACACGTACTCGTTGTCTTTCTTTTTCCGGATGTTTTAACATTACTTCGTGTAATCTATTTAAATTGCCACTATAATCTAATCTATCTAAGGTAACAATCCTCCAGTCAGTTTCTGTTAAAATTTTGTCAACTAAATGATGTGCAATAAAGCCTGCACCGCCTGTTACTAATACTGTTTTGCTCATAGTTCTTCCTGTGTTAATTTCCAAAAGTTTTCTAATTCTGGAAATGATTCTATAATATTTGTGTTTCTTCTACGATCGTGTTCTGTAAACCAATTATAAAAGTTTTTACGTGCTTGCTTTAATGCAACACTATCGTAATGCGTTGTTCGCATATACTCTACAACACGTTTAAATTTTTCGTATTCTAAAGTTGTAAATTTGGTGCGATCGGCATTGTCCATATTGTTTTCGATGAACTGTAAATGCCTTTCCATATACGGTATAAATTCTTCTTTAGGTAAAATATTCATATCATATATAGTAGGTTCTTTTAAATGCGGAGTATCAAATCTTACACGCTGCCATTGTGTTGAATTTTGATCTCCGTTATACTTTTTTCGCCACTCTAGTATTTTAGCAAGTAAAGTATCAAAACTTGTAACACTAAACAAGTTAAACGTAATCATAAACGTTACGGGCCAGCCTGTATTAGAAAGATAATAGTCTAAGTTTTTTTCCCAAAGGTTAATATCTAAACCTGTTCGTGTGTATTCAGCTCTTCCTGTCCAAGTATCAATACTAGTGTATAATTTAAAACTTTTAATTTTACCATCTGCTTTTAATTTCTTAACTGCACTAACAAGTTTTTCTACTAGTTTAGGCTTAACGCCCATATTACTATTAATTTCAATCTGTAGATGTGGCTTAGGGTCTTTATCTAATCGTTCAAATAATTCCCAAGTACTTTTGTGCATAAGAGGCTCGCCGCCAGTAATACGTAAAATGTTTAATGTTTTACTAACTTCAGGCCACCATTCCCACCAGGCTTTTACATAAGGATTATCATCTTCCTTTTGATAAATTTCAAACCAATCTATGTCTTGTCTATGGTCGGTTGAGGTTTTGTACGGGCCGTGTTGTTTGATTTCGTTGTAGTATCTACTCGAGGCTTTTGGATGACAGTAACCGCACTTAAAGTTACATTCGTTCGAGAAGCTAATTTCGATATATTCAGGGTTGATGTCATAATTGAATCCGTTTTCTTTAATTTCTGTGAGTCGTTCTGGAGTATAGATACTCGCAGTTTTAATGTGTCTATCACTAACGAAATCTTTACCCATTGCTTCAATCTTCCAGCAATAGTTGCATCCGCTAGGCTTTTCGCCTTTAATCATTTGCCTACGTTGTTCTTTTTTTTCTTTTGTATTATGTAATGCACTAGGGTTGTTTTTAATTTCTTCCAGCGGAATTTTATGAGGTGCTGGATGATAACAACTGTGCGTTTCGCCTGTTGCAAGATAGATAGTTGTATGATGCCATTTAGCCATACAGAATGTGGGACTGATTGTTGCGTCAGTAATTGGAATAATGTTCTTAATTTTTTCTAGTTCATTATTCATTTTTTCTTCCTAATTACTCTTGGAGTATTGTGATATAAAGATTTAAAGAAATGACTGCCATTTGCATCTAATTCAGCAATTTCTAATCCAAGGTTTGATCTTAACTTGTTGCCGTAATCTTCAATTGCTTCTAATAAATCGCTTTCGTCTTGTACTTTGTCTTTCCAATATGAATTAAGCCATTTAAAATCACGCACTTCTGCATAGTCCCAGTCTGTACACATAGTTTTGTACAAGCCTTCACGAGCACCATACATACTCCATAGTCCATTTTCTACATCGGCACCAACTGAGCACCAAATACGCAAACGATCAAAGTTTTGAAACCACGTTTTTCTAATATCACTAACTTTAGCGCCTTGATCTAAACTCATTTTAACACCTTCTCTAAAACCTGCTCTCCAAGCCTGCCAAGGTGTTGCGTTAGTATAGGAAACACTGTAGTTTTCATTAAACTGATGATACTTGTCATCAAAACAAAATTCTACTTTGCCTCTTTCATCGCCATCTTCCGAATGTTCGTGTGTTTTCATATTGTGTACAAACTTACGTGTCCACATTTTTAGTCCACCGTTGCCGTACATTAGTTCGTTAACGTGTACTTTGCCGCACCAACTAAAAACGTGCTCCGGTGATAGTTCTAATTGTTCGTAATCAACTTCTACATTTAAAAACTCTTGGTCCACAATGTTATCTGCATCAACAGTAATAAAATATTCTGTTTCACTTAGGTCAGCACAGGCTTTATGTGCTGCATCTGATCCTTCTACTCCGTGTACACGTTTTGCCCACGGTACTTTTGCACACAAATCTGCGTAATTTTTTTCTGCGTTAGGCTCGTCATATGACAAAAAGATAATATCTTGATCTACTATTCTAATTTTACTCATTAACAATCCTCGTTAGTTGATAAGTGTCAAATCTTCTCGACGTGTAAACACTTATAGGCACACTCGTTGTTTCAAACGGCATATCAAATGGTACTATACAGTAATTATCAGAGACCGTCTGGCCTATATGCACATTAAGAGTTTTGTACAATATGTTAGGGTCACCTTTCTTAGTAATACTAAACAAAAATCTAGCATTTAAATTAATGCCTTTATTTTTAATGTTAGATTTTAAAGAATCACCTAGTTTTATTTTCCAACAAGAATTAGGTATATCTTGTATTACTTGAACATCAGCGTCATCAATACTATCTTGTGGTAACTCGTAAATAAAATCTTTAACTGTTGTTGAATCTAAAGTAAATTCGTGCTTTGACTGAAACTCAAGTTCTTTTGTTTTTGGATTATACTGTACGTGATAATTAGTTGCTCGTTCATCGCCTGTAATAATTGTAAGTACATCAACTAACGGTACTTGAATATAGCTATCAGTTTCAGATGCTTCGTTACCAACACTGATAATTGCTCCTGAGTCTTTGTTAAAGATTACGTATGCTAATTTTGACATTGTTCATACTTCCTAATTATAGCATCTGTTACAAAATCATTTTCTGTATAATGAAAAACAGTATCTTGTAAATGGTTACCAACTTTTAGCGTTACATCATCTGCAATATAACTACCAACTCTGTCTTGCCACGAACTAGTTTCATTTAGCCAGTTTTGTATTGCAGGCTTCATATGCACAATCATTGGCAGATCTAATGTAGCATTTGTGAACTGTGTATCAATGTTCATAATTTTGGCTGCAATAGCTGCTGTAATATCCATACTAGGTTGTTTAGGATAAAATTCTTGACAAAAGTTGCCGTAAAATAATTCCCAGTTGTTACAGATAAGCTCTACCCACGTATAATACTCTTTACATAAGTCGCATTTTTTAAAGTAATGCAAAGTATTATATACACTAGGTAAGTTATTTTTTACAAATGCTTTTCTATAAAAGCTATTAGTAATTAATTCTTTTCTATATGTAAACACTCTTGAAGGATAATATAAATCATAGTTTTTCATTAAACTCCAAAATGCTTCTAGGTCTTGTTGCACTAATACATCACTGTCTAAAACAATAGTTTCGTCATATGGAGTTGCGTGATAGTTTTTCCACCTGTGTTCTGTTTGAAATCTACTAGTTGTTTCCTTATACCAAGGAATATCAACTACTTTATCAAATACTTTTTTGTATTTTGCTGATAATTTGTCGTTTGTGACAATACTAACAGGATATTTGTTTCCTGAAGCACGAATACTTAACGCACAAAGATATGCTTGTGTTACAAACTCTTTGCCCGAAGCATAAATTAAAAAACCTTTACTGCTCATCAATACACCTATTCAAACTAAACTTATTCATTACGTGTACATTTGCATTTTTAATACGCAATGGAGTATATTCGCCTTTGTATAATTCTTTTTCTAACAATAGTAACAGCTCGTCTTTACCTAATTCCCATAAAATGCTTTTATCAGTAGTATAATACAATACTCCTGGCATTGGCTTTGCAAAATCACCAGTTTGATAACCATTCATAATATGAATAGCGATTGCAAAACTATAATCATTTCGATAGTAAGGAGTATTAATCTGAAATATGTTATTATAGTGCTGCCAGTTTTCTTGTATATGTTGTAGTAAATTAAAAAATAATTTATTAGCAGGAGATTTTCTAAAAAATACACACGTTGCCCAATAAAAATCTACACTAGTGTCTGAAATTCTATCAAATACACCTGCTCTATTAATGTCTGCAAGATCGTATGAAGTTCTGTATATCAAAAAATTGTGTGATTGATTGAAACATTGCTTAAAAACATCATTACATATCACAACATCAGTATCTAGGATTAAAGTTTCGTCATATGGTGATACATCATATGCTAATGTTCTTGTTTCATTTTTAAATTGAAGTTTTTTCTCAATAACAGTTCCATCATAAAATGTTCTAATTTTATGATCTTCGTGATTTGATAAAGTTGTATTTTCTGTTAGGTCAGATTCTTTCCAAACAATACTAATAATTTTGTCAAATACATCTTCTGCATCAGGGTATGTTGACAATAAGTATTCTGTGCTATCAGTAACTATACTTGTAGGCACATCTAAATACTCTCTCGCTCTTTTTGCAAGAAAGTATGCTTGTTTACAATAATCTATTTGGGCATTATTTCTAGCAAAAACTAGTATACCTTTATTTGTATTCAACTAGTTTCTCCACACTCCTGTTCTTACGTAACTTTTCATACTCAGCGTGATATTCATTTGCAGCAGTAAAATAAGTGTTTAATATTTCAGATTGGAAGTCTGCTAGGTCTTTGACCATAATAGGAGTTTCATTATCGTCAACTAATACAATGTCTTCATCATTACCTTGCTCAACAAGCATACTAACAAAAGTCATTAATTGTTTATTGACTGTAAATTGACCGCCTAGATGATAAAATACTGTTTGTTCTCTAAATTTTTCTTTAAGTACACGCTTTTGACTGTTAAGCGTAACCATATAGTTTGAAAAGTCTAATGCTTTTTCTAATCTTTCGTCCATAAGAAACCTCTATTCATTTATAATAGTATATATGAATATCGGTGTTATGTCAAGTGTTATTTAGAAATAATTTACTTAGAAGTCGTCTGTTATCGATACAGCAGGAGTCGGTGCAGGATAAGCAATATTAGATCCTGTTGCACGTCTCATAGCAAAAGTTCCTGTAATATCTAGAGTAACGTCTTCATCTGTTAATGGTCCAAATGGTGGTGGTGGACTTGGGTCTGGTCTGTCACCTGCATCATCGTCTACAAGTGTTACTTTAAATTCAAACGTAGAAACACTAGTTATTCTTGCTTCAACTTTCCAGTAGTTTTCTGCGTATACTGCGGCAGTACCTACTTTCTTAAATATTTCTTGATATGATGATGACATCGCGTCGTTACCAATTGAACTTAATGTAACGCCATTGTTTGATCCGCTAATAGTTGTATAATTATAACCCATTCGTATCTGTCCTGGGTTTGATAGGATTGATGACCAATCACTATCTTTTGATCCTGTACCATTTGCTCCCGCTACGCTTATTCTAAGTTCGCCGCCGGAGTTAAAAAAGTATCTTCGGTTATTTGCATTGCCAAAACTTACTCGAAATGTAGCAGAAATTGTTCCGTTCCACGATGTTGTTATTGTAGTGCCAGCAATATCAGCTACAGTTTGTTCGCCACTGTCAATATCAAAACGGTTAGTTTCAAGTTCAGTCATTTTTGACAAATAATCATTAAATCCGCCATTAGCTATTGATCCGCTAATAGTATAATTGTTTGAGTTGTCAAATGTAACACCAGTTCCGCTTGCGTCTGCACCAATAATATTACCTACTGCTATATTAGCTAATGGAATATTGTCGCCTGTTTGGTGTGTCCAACATTTGCCCATATCAGAGCGTAGATTATCCATTTGACCAGCTGTTACAGAGTCACCTGCAGTTACTTGATCGCTTGATACAGAGTTACCATATCCAAAGTCTCCGGAACCAGTTCCAAGTACTTGTTCAATTCTACTTTGCAAACCATTATATTGGGCTGCGGTAATGTTGTCGCCATCGTTAACTGCCATTTTTTGTACCTCTTAATTATATACGTAGTTATTTATACTTTTAGAACGCACTCAACTAATTTTTCTTCTTCGTGCATATCACTTGCTAAAGCGATTCCAACCAGTGTTCCGCCGTTAATAATTGTGCTTGCACAACCGTCATTGTGTACGTATACTGCTTGTCCTTTTTTAACTGGTCCTGTAACACGAACTGGAACTCTGCCTTTAAGAGCAATTGCCTGTCCGCCTTCTAAACCTTCATTCATAATAAGTGCTGGGGCTGTTGAAACAACTCCCATTGCAATATCACCAATATTAGCTTCTTCTACTTCAACATTGTCTTTATCACTGACTGCAACTACTGTACCAGGTATTAAGTCTCCTGATGTTATGTATTTCTCTGCTAAGTCAGCAAATTTAGCTGTTAGTGCAATACCTCTAAATATTCCAGCACGTAAATCGCCACTAGCGTCACGTACAGCAATAGTATTTGGAGTTGCTGCAATATCACCTTGTCTATTGTTACCATTAACAACTAGCGCGGATGCCTTTTCTGATGTACCAATAAAGTTAGTTGCGTATACTCTATTCCATCTTGCATTATCTGCGCCAATATCCATTGTTGAAATTGTTACATTGTCTGCTGTAAATGATGGTTCAAAAGAGTTTGATTTAAGGGCAACTGATCCTGGTGTTTCTGCTGGTCTATTTGAGTCTGCTGTATTAAGAGTCAATGTTTTCATTGTAATAATACTTGCAGTATTTTGTAATACTGCTTTGTTGTCGTCTTCAATAAAGCCACGGAAATCATTTGAGTCACCAATTGCTATACCTGCGTCTGCAAATTCTACTAAATTTGTAAATGTTGTTGCAGCACCTGGGGAAGAAGTAACATAGTTACTTGCATCAATACCGTTAAGTTTTTTCGCATTTGATACTGTACCCCAAAAAATGTGGTCAGTTGATGTAATACCATTAGTTGATGCCAGTGTGTTAATAAGTGTAATACCTTTTTTAACAACATCAAATCCAGGAATTCTATTTTCTGCATCTGCACTATCAATAACAAATTCTTCATTTGAAATAACGTGTAATACAGTGTCATTAACAACAGAAACAATGACTGAGTGGGTTACGTTTGAAGTATCACGTACTGAACGTGATTGCATTTGGGTTACGCCGTCGCCAGCATCTTGTGGACCTACTAATACAAAGTCTGATCCGTTATAAGCATATAATTGTTCGTTTGATGTGTCCCACCAAAAATCACCTTGTGTGAGTCCTGCTGGGGCAGTAGGAAGTACTTCGGCGCCGCCTGTTGTACGCCATTTGCTGCCGTCATAAAATTTTAATTTACTTTGTCCACTGTCAAACCAAATTTGCCCTGAAATTGCTTTTGGTGGTGCAGTTGAACCGCTGAAGTTTTCTAGTAAGAAAACAAAGTTTTCGTTTTGTATCTCACCGTAGCCCGCATAGTTCTTACCGACTAACTTAATGTCAGTGGTTTGATCTAAAGTTCCGTCCTCAACTACTGTTAGGACTGTTCTGTTGTATTTGTCGATAGTATATGCCATACTTGTTTAACCCCTGTTTATTGTAATATTTATCGCTTTTGCAAATATTATGCTGTACTGACCCAAGTCCATACTCCTCCTGACACTTGAAGCGTCATAGTTTGTCTTGTTGGTGTTAAATTAGCATTAGCATTTACTGGACTAAAGTTAACATCTTGTACCACAGATTGCGCTGATGAATCGTCTGACAATACTGACAAATAACTCTTACTCATTGCACTCTGCACATCAATACCTGTTACTTGCACGTTTGTATATGAAGTACAGGAAATTCTTGCTTGCGTTCCGTTAGTTTTTTCTGCTGCTGGAAATAGTGTTTGTATAATTGTAATCACATCATTATATGGATTACCGGCTGTTGGTAATGTTAATCCAGTAGTATCTAATGCAAATACTACAGGTTCTGAATTAATTTCTAAATCTACATAATTTTTAGTTGCTGCATCTTGTGCCGCTGTTGGATCGTTAACATCTATAATTTTATTACTTGAAACACTAACATCACCTGATGAATCTATAATTAGTCCCGACCCAGTAGTACTAATTGTAGTTCCGTCTAATTCAATATTATCTACTTGTAAATCTACAAGTGTTCCAACTTGCGCTAATCCTAATGCGCTTGTAATTCCTGTGCCTAACGCTGTTGCACTTAGTACTTGGTTATCATTAATTTTAAATGAATTACCTGAAGTTAAATTAAAGTGTATATTAGCATCAAAAGAGTCATTACCGTTATCAAATAATATACTTTTATCACCGTCTGATGATTTTAAAATTATTCCGCCGCCATCAATATCAACATCTGTGCCAATTGCGCCGTCACCCTGGCCTAATTCAATATTTTTATCTTCTACTTGAATATTAGTTACGTTAACATATGTTGCTTCACCGTTTACTGTTAAATCACCATCAATAACTGTATTACCTGTAGTATGTAGTGTTCCTGAAATATCAACTGTATACTGTGGATCGTCAACAAATATGCCAATACTACTAGTTTGTGTCTTAATTTTTAATGCATTTGAAAAGCTGTTGCCTGATCTAGTTCTAAATGCAATGTCTGTTCCGCTTTGTTGATTTTCTAGTACTGTAGTTGTACCATCAACTTTCAGAGTCATATATTCTGTATCATCAATACCAACACTTAGTCCAGCAGCTTTTTTAATTTTAATACTACCAGTTGTTTCTCCGTTACCAGTTGTAGGTAAAAAGTCAGCTGATGTAAATGCAACACCGTCTGCGTTAACTAATGATAAAGTTTTTTCAGACGTACCTCTATAAATAAAATCTGTATCAACTAAGTTAATACCTTGTCTGTATAATTGTCTTGCCGGAACAACAATGTCGTCTGGATCATTTGGAAATCCTGCAATTTTGTTGTCAGCTGCTAATCTAAATTCTTCTTTTGTAATAACACCAAATAGTGTACCACCAATCCATATTTTAAGTACAACACGCTCACGTGCAGAAATATCAATAACTGATGCAACTTCAAATCCTGTTTGTCCTTGACCTGCATCGTACTCTGGCCCGACTAATACTAAGTCAGTACCATCATAAAAATACATTTTGTTGTTTTCGTTATCAATCCATATATCACCAGCAACCATATTAGGTCTTGTATTACTTACAATAGGACCGCCTGCTGTTCTAAATGTAGTTCCGTCGTATAATTTTAGTCTGGCTTCGCTACTATCGTACCATAATTGTCCTGTAAGTGGATTTCCTGGAACACCAGTTCCAGCAAAGTTCTCCATCATTTTGATAAAGTTTTCGTTAATACTTTCACCAAACCCTGAATAATTTTTACCTACTAGTGTTATATCTGTAGTTGTTGTATCAATTATGCCGTCTGCTAACTCTACTAGTAATTCGCCGTCAGTTTTATTTAATTTATAACTCATTCTTATGTCCTGCCCGTATAGATAATATAGTTTAACGTCAATGTTGGGTTCATAATATTCAACTCTTGTCCTAAGACAGTGTCAACGTCAGGCGTTAAAATACCACCACTGTTAGAAAGAGCTTGGCCATTACCAGAAGCATTAGGTGCATCATAAACAATAGCATCATCATCTGATGGAGTTCCGCTAATATCTCTAATACCGTAGAATTGGTCTCCGGAATCGCCGCGCATATCGTGTTCGTGTTCTGGTAAGTTTTCAAGTGCAATTGCTTCTAATTCTGAACCACCAACTTGTCCGATACCATCTGCATAATCTGCTGTTACAGTATCAGCACTGACACCTCCCATATTGTCAGCACCTAGAGGCATTCTTCCTCTTAAATCTGGTACTCTAAAATTACCTGCTGCAATACTAGTTCTAGCACCAAAGCTATAACCAATTGTTTCAAATAATACGCCGTAGTCAGCAATTCTTACTATTTGGCCGTCGCATAATAACCAATCTTGCGGAATAACTGTTCCTGCATATGGCATTACCACTCCTGGAGGGTTAGTTGGAACTGCTCTTAACAAATTTCTTCTTGAAATTTTATATAGTCCCGTATCACCTGTTGTTCTGTTGATTAGTAATTCATCATCAATTTGTGAATCAACTGTTTGATCTTTACCTGAAACAATTTCATTTGAAATTGTAGTATTAAATATTTTTAAGGTGCCGTCTGTTTGTCCATCAAAAACTACATCAACACTAGTTGCAACGTCACCTGCAATTCTAAATGCTGTTGCAGAAGTTAGTTTGTTTGCTGATCCAGCAATACCTGATACTGTACCATTTACGTTACCTGTTACGTTACCAACAAAAGTTGTTGCATACATATTACGCCATTTAGATGCTGGTGCACCTAAGTCTCTAGTGTTGTTACCATCTGGAATAGTATTAGCAAGTGTAGTAACTCCTAGCACCTGTGCTGTTCCGCCAACATTTAAATTTTTAGCAACACCTACGCCGCCTTTGGCAATAATACTACCTGTGTTAGTTGTATCACTTTGTGTAGTGCCATTAACAAACATACTTGAATCTGTTTTAATATTTCCAACTACGTCTAATGACTCATCAGGAGCAAAGTTGTTAATACCAACTCGCTGTGCAGAATCAACTCTTAGTACTGTTCTAGTAGTACCGTTATTTTTAATTTGAAAATCAATATTTGAACCTTCAATTTGGTGTCTAATTACACCTGCTTGACCGTCAACACCAATATTTAACGCTGCATCTGTACCAATAATAAGTCCTGTATTGTTTTGTACATTTATTGGAAATAGTGTTGTACTACTTACATCGCCACGTAAAAAGTTTCCTGCTGCAACTGGAGTATTGTTTACAATTAAGTTTTCAGCTTTTTCTGTAATACCATAAAACTTAGGTACTGAACCTGTTCCTAAGAAATCTGTAGTTGATAAGTTTACTCCTGGATTAATAACTGTGTATCCAGGAATAACAACTTTAGGTGTAAAGCTGTCTTTACTAATAATAGCTACTGGTCTTGCACCAACTTCAACTTGTAATACAGTATATGAAATGTTGTCAACACCTACAACTGTCAATGGTGTTGCTCCAGTAGAAAGACCGTCACTAAAGCTAGGTCCTACTAGTACCCAACCTGAACCTGAATTAAGGTAAAGTTGTTGATTGTCTGTGTCTACCCATAAATCGCCTGTTGTACCTGCTCTGCCTGCATCTGGTGCACCTGGCGTTTTGTTTAATCCGCCTGCTGGTAGCCAATACGTTCCGTCATATACTTTAAGTTGCGGTCTTGGTTGAGTTGTATCATACCAAAGTTGGCCTTCAACTGCTCTTGCCGGCTCTGTATTACTAGAAAAGTTTTCCAATAAGTGTAAAAAGTTTTCTGCAACGGCTGTACCGTATGAAGTAGTATTTTTACCTGGAAATTTTAAACTAGTTGTTTGGTCAATAGTATTATCAATTACAGTGATTGTACCGTTATTTGCTTCGTCTGTATATGGAATTGTATATGGCATCTCTATTACACCTCGTTAAAGCCTGAAAGTGATTGTACTCTAACAGTATAATCAACTTGGATTAATCTATTCAAACTTTTCTGTACAGGATGGAAAATAACGTGTGTTAATAATCTGCCTGTACCTGATGCTGAATACGCTCGCAAACCAAGTTCATCAAAAATATAAGAACTTGTTTCATCTGTAGCATTATCAAACGCATCTTGTCCACTTGGTTCACCATAATCTAGTAAACAGCTAACAAGGATGTCTGTATAGTTTGTACCACTAACGTGTCTTGTTTCAATCTTATTACGAATTGGATCTAAGTTATTAACACTTTGATCATCAATTACTTTAGTGTATGTTTGGTTGTACAAACTTGCATTTGTACCTGTTGAGTTTGGAGTTAAGTATGTAATAATACCTGTAGGGTCAACGCTTGTGCCGCCATTACCAAAGCTCATTTCATAAATCCAACCAGTGCCACTGTTACCAATTGACTCTGCCAAGGAGATACTCATATTCTCATAATGGATTGCATTACGCTTATCTACAATAATATCACCACTTTCAGGATCACTAATTTTAATGTGCCCTTGTAATAATACTCCGTTTAAATCTTTTAAATTATCTGCCATATTTGTTTCCTACTAATAGTATTTATCGTGGTAGCTCAGTTGTACGGTCACGCAAGAATTTAGCAACGTTAGAATCGCTACTTGCAATGGTTTCTCCTACATCTGACCAAGTTTTTCCGGTTGTTCTAAAGATATTCACAGTAGATCCTTGTGCTGGTGGTACTGTTAGTCTTACATATGCACCTACAGCTTTATTTACCGCAAATTCTGCTTCTAAATTAATATCACCTTCTGGCGAATCTTGCTCAGTGTAGTTATACAATTTAGTTGGTTTTTTACGTAATCTGTTGCCTGCAACAAATACTTCAATATCTTGTGCTTCCCAGTACTCTTCAGGAATAGTATTTTTATACCATCCTACTGCACTTGTTGGGTTTGGTATTGGAGCAAATGGTAATAATACTTGCACATATTTAATACCTCCATTAAGTACAAAACTAGTTTGAGGTGTATCAATTGGAGTACTTGTAAATGGATTTACTACAATTAAGTCATATGCTCCAACTGATAACGCCGGAGTAACAAATGTTAGTTCAGTTGATGATATAAATGTAGTTACTACTAGTGTTTCTCCAACATATATTTCAGCACGATTAGTAAATCCTGTTCCTATAACAGTACACACTTGACCGCCTAACGGAAATGCTGTGTTATTATTAAAATCATATGCTACACTAGTAACACTCATTCCGCTACTATTTTCATATGTTTCACTGCCTGTACTATAACCGCCAGCTGTAACAGTTACAACTTGCTTGTCATCTTTGTAAGGTAGTGTTGCGCCTGCACCTTGTTCCATAAACATTGCGCCTGCTTCATAAAGTTGCTTAATACCTGTTCCTAATGTTCCTCTACGTAACTGTAGTAAAGTATTACCAGCTTTTCTAAAGTACTCAATGCGTTCACCTTCAATAAAGATAATGCCTGGATACTTAGAGTCTGTTTCTGGATTTGGAAGATCTGTTGCATCAACTACTTCAATTACATCATCATACCAGTTTAATGGTTGTGCTAAATGTTGTAATTCTTGCAAACGCTTGTAATGAGTTCTATTTAACATATCTTTAAACTGGCGCCATCCAAATTTATTAACAACAATTTCTTCTGCAAAATGAATTACTTGTAACTTGTCGCCTTCTTGCGGCTGCTCTGCAAGTTTTACATAGTTTTTGTTTGAAGTAACAATATAATCTACATTAGGCATTAATAATGTGCCGTTTCTAGTTACCCAAACATACTCAGAATCCCTTGCTGGCTTACGTAATGTAATAATGCCTTTTCTTAGCAATCCAAAACTATAATATAAAGGAGTACCTGGAGTTGTTTCAGTCTTTTCAGTAACTTCAAACGACTGACGTTCAATGCCCTGACTCTTATCGTTACTAAATTGCATAATTTCAATTTTTGTATCTTCTGGATATACTGAATCAAAGTATACTGTATCTGGTGTTTTAATAAAGTCGTTGCTAGAATCTAAATAGCCCATTCTATAATCGCTGCCTGTAACAACAACTATTTTTAACTCATCTCCTTCTTCGCCAATACCTTGTGTTAGTGTTAGCGTAGAACCTGGTTGTGACTGTGCAGTTAGTGATGAATCAAAAGAGCCTGCGCCTTCAAATGTCCAAGTTTGTAAATATTCTAATTCAACATCATTTAGGTATACTAATAAATCATAACTGTTAATGCTTGCTACTGGAATTTGTGTTAAATCTAATTGATATTCTTTTAAATTTTTCTTAACTTTAAATGTTTGGCTATATCCGCCTTCAAGTATTTGGTTGTTAACTTTAACCAGTACAAACTGCTGTTCTGGCTTATCTTCAAATGGTGCTTGAGATAGTTGATAACTAGTTGAAGATCCGTCTGCAATTATTTCGTCAATAGTAACTGTACTATATTGTTGCGGAATTTCAATGCCGCCTGTAGCAATTAGCATTTGTATTACAGCACCATTAATTGGCGGTGTTGCAAACCTAATTACAAAGTTACCTGAAGTGTCATATGTATCATCAGATTCAATAAGACTAACATCAGTAGTTACGCCATTAACAGTTACATAAGATACTGCATTAGCTTCAAACTGTGCGTTTGTTAAAAAGTCAATTGCTGTGCCGTTGCCTGTAAATGAATCAATGTCAAGAATTGTTGTTGCACTAAATCCTACATTTATAATACTAACACGTTCGTTGTTTCCTGGAGGCGTATTAAATATTAGTTGATTTGTATTAAAATTAAGAACAAAATCTGTCTTGTTTATAATATTATAATTTACTTTAATAAACAAGTTTTCAGTTTGTGTAATAACTGATCCAATATCAAATATAGTTTGTACACCGTTACCAATATAGTTCCTTGAAGTAATTTGACTTGCTCCGCCTTTTGGTTTTTCGTATACTTGTAAATCTAGTGTATCTAGAACTTGTCCTGGTACAATTTCTTCTGGACCTTTACTTGTTGTTTGAGTTACAAATCCATCACCATCAATATTAATACTTGCGGCATCTAAACCTGTTGCAGTTGAGTATACTAAGTCACCACCGCTAATTGCTGTATCATAACTCTCTGGATCAGCAATAAAGCTACCATCTGATGTTGTTTTTCTAATTATGATAACATCACCTGGTGCTGTAGGAATTAATTGTTCATCAAACACAATAATTGTAGATTCTACAGGAGCATCATCGTCATATAATGCAATACCTGTTTGGCCTGCGCCTGTAATTGTCAACATAAGGGCATTTGGATTTGTAGGGGACGGTACTGACGGATCCCAATCAGCTGCATCAATTCTTATGCCGTTTTTATATACGTTATAAGTTGTGTCATTTTCTAATGGTGTAGCAAACGTTATAATACGTGTGCTATCATCACTTAGTTGGAAAATTTCGTCTTCAAAGTCTGCATCAAAAATATCCCATCCTTGAGCCATCCACGGAGAACTATTCCAACCTGTAGTGCCGCCGAAGTCAAACGATGTTACTTCAACTCCGCCATAGTCAACACCACTCATTAACTGTCCCAATGTGTTACCAAAGTTATCTCCAGTAGGAGCATATGCTAAATTAATACGGTCTTGTGCTTTTAATAAATTAATTGACTTAAAGTAGTCTACTCTAATTTCAGCATTAGCTGCCGGTGGATCTATAAATTTAATTTGTCCAAAGTACCTATTATATCCTTTAGATGTATCGAGTATGTTTGAATATGTATATCTTCTTGATAATACTTCTTCGTTGTTTTCAAATACTGCTACTCTTGAAGTTTTTACATCCATTGGCCATTTTAAATTAAAGTTAAAAGTTTTACCGCCGGAAGCAAATGTTTCTGTAGTATTCAGTGTTACAAATTCGTATACTCCTGATACTCTATCAAACTTTATAACTGTTTGCAAACTTCTAACAGCACTATCGCCTATGATAGCAAATGCTTTGCCTTCTCTACCGTCTGTTCCAAGTGAACCGTTAATTGTTACTGTAGGAGCTTTAAGATAACCCGATCCTTGAGTAACTACTGTAATTTTATTAATTTTTCCGCCTTGACCTAATGTTGCAATTGCTGTTGCTACGGTACCATTGTTATTTTCAATAGTAATTTCTGGAGCCATTGTATATCCAGCGCCTGCATCTGCTAATTCAACTGATAATACTTTGTATCCTAAATTATCTGCCCAACTCTTGTTTGGAAATGTTGCAAGTTCTTCAGGATTGTTTGCTTGAATAATACCGTCAGTAATTTTAACAACTTGCGGCACTATACTATCTTGTGCAGCTACATATCTTGCTGGCAAATCAAAGTCTGCTGTAATTGTTTGTGAATTATCAATTGCTTCATATGAACTTAAATATTCTCTAATCTTAGTTTTATAAGGCTTAACTTCTTTAATGTATGCTTCATAACTAGGAAGGTTATCGTTTTGAAAGTTAACTTTTTGTTCTAGTTCGCCTACATTGTGTTTTGCTTTTAAGAAACTAGATTTAAATGCCCAGTCAACATAACTTTGTTCTGCAAACACATAACGTAAACTTGCAAAGAATAATTTATTATATTCAAGTGCTAGATCGTTAACAAATATATTATTCTTTATTGTGTTAAGAATAATTCTAGTTTCAGTTGCAGGTAAACTATCAAATGTTAGCACATCGTAACTTGTAGTATCAAATCCTACAAGTGCTGCAGAAACATCATAAAGAGTATTTTTAAATTCAATAGTTCCGTTTTGTCTACCAATTGTTGTATAGTTAATAGAATAATCAACTACGTCTTGTGAATCAATTTTTCTAAGTAATAACCAACCGCCGGAGCCAACATTTTGAATCTTAATAATATCGCCAATTTTATCATTTATAGTTGTTAGGTTGTACGAGAAGTCAATAATAAAATCAATATTAGTAAATGAACTAAATCCAGCAGCATACCAGTCTAAGTAGCACCAGTATTTGTTTACATCATATGACTGACTTTCAACTAGTATCCATTCTTTTGATATAGTATCTCTTTCGTATAATGCCCATTTGCCTTGAAGTGACTGATCACTCTCAACTAGAACTGTGTATCTTCGAATAGTTAATAATGTTGATTCAGGATAGTTAGTTCCACTGCTATTAATTTTTATTTCAGTAACTCGTCCTTGACCGTCAATTACTGATTCTAACTCAGCACCTGCGCCGCCAATACCTAAAATTTTAATTGTAGGCGCTTGTACATAGCCTCTACCAGGATTAGTAATATTAATTCTTACAATTTGACCATCTTCAATTACCGGAGTAACTTTTGCTTGTTCGGCTTTAGCAACACCTACAAATTGTAATTCTGTAAATGTATCAACGCTTCTATCCCAGCGTTTGCTTTGTTTACTTGGAAACGGTTGTGCATCAGTTAATGATGTAATGTCTTTGTCGTCTGCAACTAAGTTCTCTGCTAATACACTATTAACACGAGTAATTACTTGTTTTAACGCTTCTTCTCTATTAACAAACCAGCCTTGTCTAGGTCTGTTTAAAATACCGTACTTTTCTTTATCACTTAACTCTGGAGCAGGTACTTGTCTGTCTTGTTCGTCATACCCTACTAGACTATCAAACCACTTACGTTGTATGTCTCTATTAGGAACACTAGATTCTAGTCCTTCAGTTACAATTTGATACTGATTATGAATATTAATATTTTGATTTTCAATGGTCCAATACTGTATACTTAATACAATATCTTGATCTCTAAGAAGATTTTCACAATTATGTACAGCAAACTGATCATTGCCAATTAAACTAATAAATCTATATTGTTGATTAGATGGATCTTTTATTAAACTAGCTACATCTTTACTAGATAATGCTCTTCCTTCTACACCAGGAATTGTTGATTTGTCTTTAACCCAGTAATAATAGTAATTTGTAAATACTCCAATTGCTTTATTATATTGACGTTTAACAACATAAGCATTATCACTAGATTTTGTAGTTCCGGTAATACCTTGTGAGATTCCTTCAGCTGTTCCACTTAATGAATCCCATTCACTTGGCAACAATTTACTTCTTACCCATTCATAAACATCGATTGAATTGCTATTAGAAAATAAGCTATTCCAATTAGTAGCACTAAAGATAACATCAAGTTGATAAGGATTTTTAAATTTAGCATTTGATAAATCCCACCATAGCTGACCTTCTTGTGTACCTGACCAACTATTAGTTGGGTCAGTGTTAGGTAGTGTACCAGTTGTATAAGTTGCTGGATCGTAGTAAGTTTTATATGTTAGTTCTTGTTCTGCAGGGCCAGCAATTTTTCCTTGTAACGGATCAATGTAATCAATATATTCAATAATCTTATTAGTGCTTTTATCATATAACATTGCACGTTTAATTTTACTTACGTCAACAGTATTTTTAGCAGCACGTAGTATTGACCAAACATTAGTATTATCTTGAATTCTATAATCAACTACTACACCTTCTCTGTCAGAAGTGTTGTATTCTGGAAGCCCAACATATACGTGGTTGTTTTTAAGCAACACATTAGTACCAAAGTAGATAACATTGTCTCTATCAAATTCTAATGTTTCAGCATAGATAAGATTATCTTCTAATCTTTCATAAACTCTAACATTACCAGTATCTGCCGCAAATGCTTTGAACGTAGTTAATTTATTATCAAATGTTGTTACTGGTGCAGTATTACCTACTCCGCTACCGTCAAATGTAGTTGTTATAGAACTATCACTATTTCTAGATCCAATAATTAATTTTGAACCATCAAAGTCTACAGTCCAACCAAACAACTCTGTTTTTTCTTTTGACGGACTAAACAATGTTTGTGATAAAGCAAATGCTCCAGCTTGTTTTTTGTAAACATAAACTTTACCTTGATCAAGACTTTCAGTATCATCATAAGGTGCTCCAACAGCAATCAATCCGCCATCGTTACTAATTGCAATATTTGTACCAAAGTTTGTGTCTTTATTTGGTGCTTCTATTGATTGTGCTTTATAGAATGACCCGTTAATGTTTCTATAAACTTCAATAGTATTTGGTTTTTCTAAAGAATATTCTGTAGTAACAACAATAACTTCGCCTGTGCCGTCAACGTCAAATGCTTTTGCAAACTTTGTTAATTGAACTGCATCTATTATTTCATTCTCTCCTACGATATTACCAGTTTTATTTGGAAGATATCCTAAGTAATCTACTATCTCGTTATCAGCAAGTACTGTCCAGTCTGAATTATCAAACGCTCCGGGGCCTGTGGTAGTAGCAGCTCTGTATAGTTCTCCGTTATTATAAACTAATTCATCTGTAAAGTATACTGTTGATGTATCATAAACACCTGTATATGATTTATTTCTAGAAGAATCCCAGCCAAAGTTTACACCGTCAAAATTACCATTTTTATATATGTAAATTCTTCCTGGATTTGTAAGTGTATTGTCTCCTTTAGATTCTACAAACAGTTTATTAGTACTACCATTTTGTGTAACCTTAATCTTAGTTCCAAGATATTGATTTTCTTTTCTATCAGGAACAATAAATGAATTTATTTTACCAAAAGATCCAATGCCCCGTCTTTCATATATCGAGTACATACCTTCATTAGCAGTTGCAGCATTTCCTGCGGCTACTGGAGTTGTTCCGCCTGTTGATGCAGGAACATTGTAAATAATATCCCAATCATTATTAGTTATAGTTGGTATGTTTGGTAATCTTGCAATACCGTCTACTGTTTCTTCTCTAAAGAACCAATATTCGCCATTACTAATTGTATCTTCTCTAGTAGCAACATCGTCATCAATATCTTGAATTTGGATATCTGGTCCATTGTTAATTACAACAAACTTTCCAATACCGTCTGCTACTGATGGAAAACTTCTTTGCTCAATTTGTCCAAATATTCTAAAACCTGCTCCGGGATCGTACAACGGATCTCCGCTACCGTCTGCTAAAAATTCTATTTCTCTATTTTCATTAAACAGATTGCCTACTGCCCACGTACCTGTAACGTTTTTAACATATATTCTAGCATTAACTGTATCGTATCTTTGATAGAATACAACTTCAGCAGTTCCTAAATTTGTTACATCTCTAACAGTTAATCCAACTTTTGGATCAACAGGATTACCGCCTAAGTTTTTAGTAATTCTAAAATCAATCCAACCGTCCCAAACATCATAAACTGTATGCTTTTTATTAACATCGTTAACATCAAGGCCAATAGTTGCAACATCTCTGTTGCCAAGTTCGCCTGTTAAGAACGAAGGCATTGGATTATAGAATATATCCAATGCAGGATTTCCTGGGTCACCTTGAGAAACTAGTTCAGTCTCTAACTGATCTGTTAGTGCTAATGGCGCTTTGAAAACATATAGACCTGATTCAAATGATCCGACAACTTCTTCCGGACCCGGAGATCCTTCAAAACTTAATGTTATAAGTTGATTATGATCAGTGTCTGCACTGTTTACATTATTTGTTGCATAGTCAAGTTGATTATAATAAAATCTATTCTCATTTGTTTCACCAATTGGTGTTACGTCGACATATACTAATCCTCTACCTAAGTCTGAATTAGTAGTATTTGCAACAAGATATGAAGATGTAGTATTAAATCTCCAATATCCACCCCAACTTTCGTCAGCGTCTACTGCGGTGTCATCAGGTCCAGCTGTTATATATTCGCCTACAAATTCACCAATGCTAGTAGTAATTGATCCTACTGTACCAAAAGTACCGTTTTGATTTTTAACATAAATTGTAACTTTTGCACCAACATTAAACGTGTATGAAACTTCAGCAAATCCGTTAATTGATTCAATAATTTGCCCTACAAGAGGAATAGTAGTAGAGTTTTCTACATATAAAATACTGTCAATCTTTTCAACAATAGTATGATCGCCAGTTATGTATGCTTCGTCAATTAACGGATTATCACCGCCAAATGGTGCAACACTATTAATTGTTGCTGTGCCTTGATTTGCATAAGTTAGATCATTCCAACGAAGTTTAACAGTATCGCCAATTCCTGACCCGTCATACATATCTCTTGGTGCTTTAACAATCCAGTGATCTGTATTAAATGCTGCATCTACTTCTTCACTATTAAATGGATAATCACCAGTTAAAATAGTTGGTCTTGGATTATCGTCTTGTTCTGTTTGTAAAAGAGCAACCATAATTTGTGCTACAGATTCAAAACTACCAAATTGAATAGCGTTTGTTGCGCCATCAATTTCTTTATTAGCAGACCATAAATTATCTTTATATCTTACAATGTCACTTGGATTATAATTTGTTGTAGTAACCCATTCACCGTTAAAGTCACTTCTTACATTAGACGCTTCTGGTGAGCCTACTACTAAGTATCTTCCTGTTTCATCAACATCGATACTATAACCAAACTTTTCGTTATCATCTGCAAGTCCTGAATCCGGTTCAATAATCTGATTCAGTTGATATGATCCTGCATTGCCAGCTCTTACATAAACAAAAACTTTTCCGTTATTGTTATCAGGTGCACCTACACATAACAATGTATTATTATTGTTAGCAGCAAGTGAATATCCATAAGTGTGATCTGTGCCTGCTTGAGAGTTAGCAATTACTTGATGATTTTTATATCCAGGAGTATTTTCAATAACTTTCCATTGGTTATTGCTGTCTTCGTCAACCCATACTCTAGTAATTCCTTGTTTATAAGTTTGTACTAACTTACTTGCCTCGTCATATGTTCCGACTCGTACACTTACAAAGTGTGTCATAATTGTATTAGTAACAGTTTCAGATGCCGACAATTCTAAATCGTCAATTGTAACTATATTATTAAGAATCTTTGTAACTTTTACAAACTTTCCTATGTTAACGCCATCTTCTGATACATATTCAATACCAATATAGTCATCTACATTTAATGTACTGATATTAGTTGCAAATTTTAGTGTTCTTGTATCACCGTCAACTGCAACTTCTTCTAGCTCAAGATCTAATCTTAGCAGTGTATATACATTCCAAGATAGCCCAACGTTACCTACCCAAAACATATCTTTATTTCTAACATCATTATATTCAATATTAGCAATAGATTCGTAATCGTCAATAACAAATTGAACGTCTTCGTTGTTAACGTATCCACTATTTTTTGTGTACGTGTCCTTAACATATGTTGTAGGGAACGGTTTATGATTGTAATCGTTAGGGCGAAGATATACTTCAAACGGTTTAATTCTGTATATAAGATCTGTTTCACTACCAGTAGTCGAATTTACTAATTCAACACTTTGCGGTTGTAATTTAAATTGGTCTTCATCTAGAATAAATTCAACTTCTTCGAATCCTTCTGATGCTCCGTACTGTCCTTGCTTAATTGCCCATTCTTCGTAAAACTCTAAACTGTCTTTGTTATCACTACTCAATACATCAAACAATTTAGTAAGTGCATTATTTGTGCCCTTATCTTGTATCATTCCTTGATAAAATTTGTACTGACTTACATCATCATTAATAATGTTAGCAAGATAGTCTCTGTTTTGGTAGCCAATTAAATGCTGTGCAAATTTTTGTTGTTCTAAGTCAAAGTTATCTGTGTCTAGGTCATAAAAATCAGCAAACTGATTTGTTTTATATTCCCAGTTTGGTTTTAAGTCCATTGACGGTTTTTCGCTTAACCTGGTCCAGTTACTATCGATAAAGTTTTCAGTACCTGGAATTTTGTTATTAGCACTGTAGTAGAATTCTTTATACTTTACAATATCAGAGATTGCATAGTCTTTCCAACTTTTCCATTCAGTTACTGTTGCATTGTCAAAAACAAATCCTGGAATATTTAAACTTCCGTCCCAGTCTGTTGTTCTATATCCTAATACTTTAATTCTTTCTTGCCTATAACCTGGTTCTAAATCGTAAATAATATCGCCAAATACAGTTTTATTATCAATAACTACAATATGCTCTTTTTGTACTAAAGATAATCTTACAGCAAAAATACCATCTTCTGTTGCTTTTGGCTTAACAACAAACTCTTTTGCATTTTCTCTAGTTAAACTAACAAACTGGGATTGTAACTTTTTGCCATCTGCTTTTAATAAACTGTATCCATAAAATGTGTCGTATATATCATCAACTACTGCGTATTCACTTTTAAATTTAAGTTGGAATGCACCTGGACTTAGTGTAATAACTGCGCCTGCACCCCAGTTTTGTGTACTCCAGAACATAAACTCTTTTGCACTGGTTTGCCAATTAGATACAAACTCGTTATCTGCTGAATAGTAATCAAAACAAAAGCCTTCGGACTCTAAGTAATATGCATAACCTAAAAGAAAGTCAACAACTTCTTGTATTGTTTTATATGTTGTTCCATAAGAAACACGTTCAATATTATTTTTAAATGATTTTCTAAAATACGCTTCACGTCCACCTTCTACAGGAACTTCAGGAAGTTTAGCAAATTTAGAAATATCAAAATCAGTACTACTTACGTGTTGTTCAGTACAACGATAGTATACATTTTGATGCTCAACTATTGCGCCGTCTACGTATGTTTTACTAGGGGTCCATTCTACAAAACTAGCACTAATACCACCAATTCTTATTAATGGATCATTTTGTAAAGCAATTGCTGGATATTGATTAAAGTATGGAGTTTCTCTATCATACCCATTTACAATAAATCCATTACTTTGCTTTTCAATAATAACTCCACTATAAGTAATATTTTTAATTGGAGCACTTTTATTTAAACTAATAGTATAATTTTCTTCAGGAACAAATACGTTTCCTTGATTAGTAGGTGTTCTACTATCTAATATTAGTTTAAATTTATCCTTTGTAGTATAACCGCCTATTTTAAAACCAATTTGATTGTTAATGGTTACTAATTCTGTTTTATATGTGTCATACGGTGTACTAACATTTGCAGCAAGATAGTCAACAATATAGTTAATTAATCCTGAAGTGTAAACTCTAGTTGCTTCTTTAATACTATTAGGAAAGTCAATATTAGACAATGCAATTACAGTGTTATTAACTTTATAATTAATTTGAGTTGCTGTGCCTCTTATTTGTCTTGCTCTGTCAAAGATTGTAGCAAATGTTCTTGATGGTTGGTTTAATACCAAAGAAGTAATTAATGCAAAAGGATATTCTGCACTTTTTCTCCACGCTGTTTCTACAGGGCTGTGATCTCCAAATTCATATCTAGCATTTAAATCTGTTGTATTATAACTTTTAATAAAACTACTTAAAATTGGACTAATTAAATTTCCGCTTTCATCTACTGGAATATGAGTTGTAATAAACTTTCGTGCATATTTAGGTAACTTAACTCCTGAGGTTCCTGGAGTTCTAATAATTCCCTCTTGAATGTCTTCCCACATCAACAAGTTATTACTTGTATACGGTGCTTCGCCGTATTCTGTATCCCACCATAAAGGCTTAATAGTAAAGCCGAGCATTTCCCAAGGATGTGTATGAGGACGATCAGTATCGTATGCGTACTTGTAAACTGATCTCCAATAGCCATTAACTGGCTGTTCGTCAACGTCTACCATACCAGTATGATTAAACGTAAACGAATTTTCTCTTTCAAATCCAGTATTTAATGTATAGTCATTATCTACTAATTGCGACCATTGAATAAAGTCACTAATCATACTATCGTTAATTTGAGAGTGTGTTAAATCAGTTTTTCTACTGTGTCCCGGAATATAATCGTGGATATTAAACAACGCAGGATCATATTCTACTTTTAAGTTATTGTATATTCTTTTTTCTAGTTCTAGTAACAAGTCATCTCTGTAGTCACCATATGCAATGGTAATACTACCATCGTGTCCTTGAATAACTTGTTGTGTTTCAAGATACGTATCATCCTGCAAAAGTGCTGGTTCGTATTTTGGAAACAATCCTAACTTTGTTGGTGTTTGTGGAATATAACTACCATTAGTAGTTTGATATTCAAAAATGTCAATAATATCACCTTGCACTTTTTCAGCAGTGATAATTACAAATCCCTGTTCATTAAATGTATAATCTCTATTATGTAATAATTGTACACCGTTTAAATAAACTTGTACAGCAATATCTGATAACGTAGTTAGATTAAATTTAGTATTCAATGCAAAAAAGTTATTTTCAGAATCAAACACTTCAGTTGTAGATCTTGTTGATCCTGTAAAAGGTACCATATCACTAAAGTAAAACGGCATTAAATTAGTTTTGTCTTTTGTAATTTCTTTTAAGATTAAATCAACGTGATCTTTTACTGGACCGCTAAATCCTAAACTAGTAGCAACTTGTATAAACGAACGCTTAAATTTGCTGTATTCTCGACGAGCAAATTTAAGTGCTTTAATAACATTAGCATCTTTGTTTACAAGATGGTATGCAGACAAGTTAAACGGCGATGAATGTTTTACAATTCTTTTACCGTATTTTGATATGTTTCCTAAATCTCTTAAATTACTTACACCAGGAAATATACCGTCAAATGTTCCAATTTCTTCAACAATAGTACCTACGTGGTCGTTTATTTCACCAAGAGTAAATTCGTTGACGTTAGCATTTAAGGGGTTTCTTTCTAAATTACTAGCAATTTGATATTTGCCCGCTTCGGTCTTTATTGCCGATGATTTAGTTTTTAAAAGTATTTTATCGCCAATGGTTAATTGATTAATAAATGTAACGGTTACATTTTCATTTGCATCTTGCCCTAATGTATAATCTTTATCTTTAAATTTTAAATCATTATTAACAAAAACTCTTACCCATAGATCATCTAGTGTTGCACTTCTTTCGTATACATCAACAGTAAAAAATGTTCTTGTATTATCATTTATATACTGCTGTATCACTGGCTGACTACTTAGATCATCTGCTTTTGCCCAACCATTTAAAAGTTCCCAAGAATCTCTACCAGAATATTTTCTTAAATATCCTTTGTTAATATTTTCTTCAACTAATGTATCATCAGGCATTACATAAGAAACTTTATCTTGTAAAAAGTTAGATTCAAAAACAATGTCGCCTACGTTTTGAATACTTCTATATGATAATGCAAAGCCTAATTCAGTATCAGTTTTTCCTGTGCCTTGCTTGTATGTAAATAATTGTGTTCCAGCAAATGTTGACGATTCATAATATGCTGTATTAGAATAGCTATAGCCAGTGTCGCTATAAACATCAAATAACGGTTGTTGGTTTAGTTCTGTTTTTTGCTGTGTTTTCTTCCAAATTGTACCGTTATACCAAAGCATATTACCTTTAAAGGTAGTACCTTGCTTACACAATACAACTTCGTTTACTAATGGTGCAGTATCTGTAGTTTCTTTTAGTGTTATTTGTCTTACGTTATTAAATGTAATAAATTGTACTTCATAAATTTTTCCTACAACTAACGGATCAGTGTCAGCTGTAAACAGTACTCTCATACCATTTGTAAGATCAACGTCATCAATATTATAACCTTGAGATCCTTCAATTGTGCTAAAAATATCTGTAGTAAAGTTGTCAACCAAGTCAATACTATCTTTAATAACTGTACCGTAATTAAATAGTTTTAAGTTTGCTTCAAATTCAATAATAGGTCTTGTTGCTCTTGATGTTTGATCTAAGTTAACAATTTGATTGTTTATTGCTGCACTTTTTTCAATTACATCTTTATGGAACCATCTATTATATTTAGACCATAAGTTTCCGTCAATACTTGCTCTATTAATTGTGATATAATCTTTATTTGCAGGATAACCAATTGCTTCAGAGAAAGGCAATGCATCAAAACCAGTTGTGTCAAAATCTACACTCAAATCACTAGTATAAGAACTAGGAACATTAAGTTCAACTTCTGACCTAAGTGTAATACTTTCGCCTACACCTTCCACATACCAAAATCCTTCGCCATACTTGGCCGGAGTTGCATTACCAACAAATTCTAATTTCATTCCATTTGAAAGTGCAATGCCTAATTCTGAAGTATATGTTTTATTTCCTAAAATAGCAGTTTCCACATCTATCGAAGTTGCTTCTTCTAACTCAAGTACATTAATAGTGCCACTAGCAAATAAGTCATTTTCTGACATATAAAAAATTATATCAGGAGATGATTGATCTAAAGTAACCTCAATGGTTCCTTTTTCAATACCGTTTTGACTAACTGACGTTGTTAAATTAAATGTAGTATCTAATTTCCAATAATCAAGATTAATATCAGTTTCGCCATAATGATCATTTGTGCAAAGATATACCGATCCGTTATAAAGAACTTGCTCATTAATAGTATAGCTTACATTAGGAGTATACTTGCCTGCAGTTTCTTTTCTAGTTCTAAAAGATAATGGATTTCCTACAGCATCAATATCAAAGATATAAGTTACACCTCTAAATAATGTTAAAACAGGATTTTGTGTTTGACCGTCTGGAGTGAAAACATAACCATAATTTTCACCATTGTCGACTGTAGTAACTTTTATAGTTTTTACAACGTTGTCTTTTTCGCCTGCAATTTGCACAACTTGAGGTCCACTAGGTAGCCAAAAGTATTCTCTAAAATTTACAAATTTATCCCAATCAATATTAGGCGCCCAAGAATAGTATTCTTGTCGGTTTAATAAACTGTGATCTTTAACACTTGAACCTAAAGTATTAAGTTGATTAATTACATCGTTGTAATCAGCATAAAAGTTAATATTATTTAAACTGTCTTTGTTTATAATTGCCGGTTCAAATTGATAATCTTCTCTACTTTTACTAACATCATTTATGTAGAAGTCATTTAGTAATCTACCTTTAGCTTCTTTTTGTCCAAAATACCCAGACAACTTTTCAGCCGTTCCTGGTTGCATAAGTTGGTCAATTGTACTTGATAAAAACTTATTGTTTACTTGTGTTCTAAAATACCGAGGTAAGTGATCTGAAGAGCGCCTTTTTTCTGGGCCGCCCGCAGGCAATTGTGTTGGGTTTTGGTCATCATTATATGCCATATTAGTAGCTTAAACCTCCGCTAGATGTATTATTAGTATCTGTGTTACTTTGTATACCTGATGTAGACGAAGTGATACTGGTAACTACTGCTCCGGAAGATCTTAATCTGCCAGCTGTGATTGCATCAATAATTTCAATATTTTCAACTGTTGCACCACTAATAAATATTTCGTCACTTTCTGATTTTATTTCTTGTAACGATCCATATGACTGATTTAGTTGGACAGGAACAATTATAAAAGTAACTAAGTTAGGCGATAATTGACTCATTACATAACTTGATAATTCTGAGAAGTAAAATCTATCGCCAAAGTCCCAATTGTCAAGAGCAAAAAACTTGTTTATTGCACTAATAACTTTTGATTTTATTTCATTATCGTTAAGAACTAAATCTGGGTTCTTAACAATTTTAAATGTTGATTGCAAATCTTCTTTAGCCTTATTACCAAATAGTATCTTATACTTAACTGGATGATAGATAATTTCATCACTAAGTGACTTAATTTTATTAAGATTGGTAGCATAGCTAATATACAATTCGTCATTGCTAGGAGGTAACGGTTTAGAGTCTAAATCTCCGTCTAACCATTTTCTAAATAAGGTGTCATAACCTTTGGTTAACATATATGTATCAATGATATTACTTGCACTAGGATCAATTCTGCTGTTCTGATCTGCGGCGTGTATATATTGGAACTTGAGCGTGTCTCTACCTACTCTTGCTTTGTAGTCAGTTGTAATAGTTAATGTTGCTGTAGTTAAATTAAATGTCTCAAAAATATCTTCTTCTACAAAATAAAATAGTTGACCATCATCATAAGCACTTAATGCACCTACTCCTGATTTTTGAGCAATAACTAAAACATTAATTGCTTCTTTTGACGTATAAACAAAATCTTCAACACCATCTGTAGATGTGTTTTTCTTTAAGAATACAATCTTACTATTAGGATTAACTTCTTCGTTTACAATGTCATCAAAAATTTCAGGGTTATCAACTACTCCGTCATCATCATCGTCGAAAAAGCTAATTTCAATTTTTTTACTATCAACATATCCTTCTGCATCTCTGTATTCTTCTACAATTTCCCAGAAGTAATCTAAATTAAATGGATATAAAGAATCAGGTTTAGTATTAATATTTAAAACGTTAATTTTATCTTTAACAATTTTACCTGTTTTGTTGTTATAAATTTTATCTGAACTATCATAGTAGAATCTAATGTCTTGATCGCTTTCAAATATATAACGCATTGCACGATGGGTAATAGTATATGTATCACCGTCTGTATTAAATTTTAATAACCAACTAGCATCAAGTTGTGAGTTTGTAGTATCGCCTGTTTTACCAGTACTAAAATTACTATTTGCTGCTAGGTTATTTTCAGTAATAAGTCTCCACTCACCGTCTGTTCTTGAAAATCTTAATCCAAATGTTCTATAAGAAAATATTTGTGCAGTAATTTGCGCCTTAACATCATCTGTCAATGACGAAGGAATTGCTGTTCTAATTTCAATTAATTTAGAATTGCTCGGTATTTGATCGTTAAACACAATTGGACCAGTACTGTCTGGTTTTATTTGTGTTCCGTCTCTGTCTACACTAACAACTTTAACCCACTTGTATGTTGTGCCGCCTCTAAAGTCAGGCAAGCCTGATTCTAACTTTCCGTTTAAAAAATGGAAACCTTCTGGTGGTACAAATTTAAGTAGTGAGTTTGATTTTACAAACTTCATATTAGAGCTTGTAAATGTGCCTACTTTAATTAACACTCCTGCTGAGTTTGTTAATCTACCAGTAAAGTTATTTGTTTCAGAAGATAATTCAGTCCACGTTGCTCCTAGATCTTCAACTAGTAACTTTGGAAAATTATCATAGTAATAATTACGTACTTTTATACTTGATAAAATAGGTTCAATTGTGTTAGATATTTGACCTTCAATATCAGTAAGTGTTTCAAAATTAAAACTTGATTTTAGTGTTAAGTTATTTTTGTATATTGCGCCGTCTGTACCAAATAAATTCGTAGTTGAATATTTTCCGGTTGCATCAACTAAATCAAAATATCTACTAATTCCGCTTGACGTTCTATTAACACTTTTTGCTTTTACAATATCTTGACTTACAGTTAACGGTCCTAACTGATAGTCTTCACCAGTAACCATTCTATTTTGTGTATAATATGTTGCTGGTGCATTTTTCTTAATACTTGCATTGCTTTCAGAAACTGTTGCATTATCAATTGTTGATTTTAGTTCAAGTGTAATTGTAAGTGTTTCTGCTTTGCCTTGTCTTGATACATAAGGAATACGTACTGCAATTCCTCTCAAATTGTCAGGCGAAATAACTAAACGCTGATTTTTACTTGTTCTATAATATGTGCGGAAATTGCCTTGTGGTAAATTACCAAAAGTTCCGTCACTAAAGATTAAACTAATTCTATCTTCAATACGTGTTAGCACAGAGTAGATATTACGTATGCCTTTGTTTAGACTGTTATAGATAACATTGTTGCCTTCAACTGCTTCAACTTTAGTCCACAATTCTTGTTCGTTACCTAAACTATCTAATTTATAAAGCCATACATCTGACTGGTTAACATTACGTGCATCAATACCAACTACTTGACTAGTTGACGGATTAGTTACGTTAAACTGTCCTTGATCCATTGTACCTTGTCTAAAGTGGCAAAAGAAGCCTGAGTTTGAACTAGCAACGCCGCGGCCGTCATCTCTATACAAAAACGCAAAATTGTTGCCAGGGAACGGTGCTTCTTCTTCAATATTTGCATCAGTAAAGTCTGTTGAAACTACTTCAAATGATACTGATTTACCGTCAACTGTTTTAGAAAAACTATAAACTGGTACTTCAGTATTAGTACTATTCATTCTATACTGTTCTGTAGGAACACCTGCAATAAGTTGTTTTTTAACAGGTCTTCCATATGTGCCGTTTACGGGCAACGAAGCATTTACTACACGGATAAACTGTTCATACCAATCAGGATTAGCAGTGTCGTTCCACTGAATTGTTTGTCCTTCTAAATTTGTACCATTTGAATCAATAAGATCTTCTGTAGTACTTACTGCTTCAATTTTTAATAATCCATTAGCTGCTTGATTACGTTTTGGATTGTAAGAAAGTAAACGTGCTAAACGGAGAACTGATTCTCTACGTTCAGCTAATTCTAAAAAGTTTTCTCTAGCATTTAAGTCAATACGGAAAGCAATGTTTTGACCTAAAAACGCAATCATATCAATTAACGCAAGATATTCACTCGAGTCAATATAATCGTTAAAATCTTCTGGATAATTTTCTCTCAAATAAGAGATCATTGTACGTCTTAGATTATCGAAATCGTAAGACTTAAAATCAGCATTGCGAAAAGACTGATAGACTCTTTTCCAATCTTCTGCTAGTAGTAATCTATTTTGTCTATCTGTTGATGACATCGTATGCTTTCCTTGTTATAATGTATTTATTGCCTTTGAATAAGTACGCACTTAATCCTATAAAAGAAATCCTGCGTTTTCGTCAAATTTCATTTGCATCGTCTCTGAAATATTATAAGGCAAATAAGTTAATGTACACTCAATTTGTATTCCGCTTTCATATGTAGATACTGTAATATCATCTACATTTGCTCTAGGATCAAAGTTTATAACTCTTGCAACATTTTTAAGTATTGCATCACGTAATTGATCTGTTAACGGTTCAAATAAAATATCCCAAATAATTGTTCCAAATTCTGGATCACTTAATTTTTCGCCTTGACGAATATGAAAGTTATTAATAATATCTTGTTTAATGAGCTCAATATCATACAGTACCCATTCAGCAGCGTCAGGATTTACAGTACTAATTCCTCTATATGCTCGTGATTCAGCAACTACTTCTTGAGACTGGTTACTCGGTACTGTAATTTGTTTGTATATACTTTTTTCTTGTGTGCTCATACTGTATTTACCCTACTTTTATTGTACATTAAAATTAACTAAGCTACGTTTTCCGTCAACTTCCTGTACTCTTAATTTTGTGCCATCTTCCATCGTTACTGTTTGATTTGCTTTATATTTTCCTGATCCAACATCTGCAACTGTTGCACGATCTGCACTATTATTAAATGCTCCTGTGTTGTTACTAGTTGGTACTGATATTGGCAAATTACCTTTTGCTAACGAAGTTCTAGTTTTTAGCAAAGAACTAGCCGAACTTGTAAGATCAGATATTACGCTTCCGCCTACTTTTGCTATATTAGCTAAGACACCTGGTCCAGCAATACTATCAATAGTGTTAACAATTGATTGTCCTACTCCAAAAGTTATTGCTTTGCCTGCATCAACTACAGAATTAATTAAGCCGCCTACCGAAGCTGTACTCATTGCACTGTCAACTTTGCCTGCAGCGTCTGTTACCCCTTTGGGTATTGCACCTGGTTTATCTACTGTTGTTTGAGTAACACCGGCATCTGCTGGTGCTTCTGTTGTTGTTGTTTCTTCAGACGTAACAGTAGGCGTGGCCCTTACATCACGCTGTGTATTCTTCTTAAATGTATCTGGAGTTTCTGCCTTAGTACCCTGTGTTTGAGGTTCTGTTTCTTTACTGTCAGTTTTTTCAGGAGTAAATGCGCCCGGATCTAAATTTTCGTGTTCTGCCCAAGGCTCGTGTTGAGGTATTCTACTAGGAATATTAGCTTCTGTTGCTGATGACGGAGCAGTTGCACTTCCTGCTGAGTGTGATCCAAGTTTTTGATTGTCGTTGTTGCCGCTGCCGTCAGAATCAGCCCAAGCACTCCCTGCACTTGTACCATTTACACTACCTGATGATAACGTACTAGTATTTACACCCGAGCTAACAACTACATTTCCTGTTACATCTATATTCTTTGTGTTTGTGTCAGGAGTATCTAAGTTAACACTACCTGATGCTGTAATAATTCCGTCAACACAAGTTAATTCTATGTTAGCCGCTGCTGTTCCAAAAATACTATTTCCCGCTGTAAGATGTATATCTCTGCCTGCTTCTAAATTTATATCTCTATCTGCTTTAAGATTTAAATCATTTTCTGTATGTACACTAACACTGTCTTGTGCATAAATGTCAATTTTACCGTTTGATGTTAATTCTATCCAAGTTGACCCTTTAGCATTAGCAATGTAAATTAAGTCTTCTGTATTATGTAAAAGTATTTGATGGCCGGTTCTAGTACGCAATCGTACAAGTTCATTATGTGGTAAAGTAGGATCACCGCCTTTGTCACCGCCTTCAACATTTACATAAACTGCTGGGCCTTCACTTGCTGAAGTTTGACGTATTAACGTTGCATCTCCATCGTCAAATACTAAACTACTGCCGCCTAACCTATTTTGTGGTTGTGCAGTTTGTGCAAAATTTTCGCCATAATTTACTCTTGGTGCACCAGGACGTTTATCTTGTGGTCCAGGACTACTAAGACCTAAAACTGCGCTTGGAACTTCTCGTCTTGCACTAGTAGTAGTTGTTCCTCTAATTTCGTCTTCAATTAATCCTTGTGCAGTTAATGCATCAATAACATCTTGGTTAGCTGGTTTAATAAATTGTGTACTGTCTCTACCTTTACCAGTTTCTACTTTTTTATTATATTCAACAACAGGTAGTTTTTTAGCTTTGTCTTTATCATTAAATGTAGTTGATACCCAAGGATCAGGTGTCATTATATTAGTATGATCTTCTGGTATACAACCAATCCAATAACCGTCACCACCTTCTGCAAAAATTACAAGAACTTTTGCTCCAATATCTGGTGGTACAGCCCAAAACCCATAACTACGTTGACTGTTAGTATGGCCTGAATTTTTACTAGTCCCTTCAAGAGATGTAACTCCTGCAAATGGGCTAAGATATTTTACTGGTAATAATTGCCCCGGAGCGTTTGTAGATTGTCCTGCATTACTTGAAGTTAAAATTTCAACTTCTAAATTGCCCATATATGTGCTGTCTAAATGATTTCTGACAATTGCTACAACAGGTTGCGTAGGAAATGATTCTTTCGTTCCTGCATTAGTTGTACGTTCTACTTGACTTTTATTAATTTTACCTACCATTATGTGTTAATCCCGCTTTGATTTGGTGGTGTAACAGGTGGACTAATTGAAGGTGGTACTGCTGGTACACTCAATGCACTAGATAGCGCATTAGATACTTGTTGTGCAGCGATAGTCGGTGCTTGTAATGCCGCACCAAGTGAATTTTGTATATTGCCTATTTCTGACTCTAATGCTGCAACACCGTTAGCCAATGCTCCGCCAACTGGTGAAGCTGAAAGTGCTGCACTTAGTTCATTTACTGCACCTTGTATGTCATCTTGTAATCCGTTAAATGCTGCCACTGGCGCACTAGCTAACGGAGAAATAATTGCATCAATGCCTTTTTCAATAACTGATTCAATTGCAATATCAAGAGGTTTAATTCCTGTATCCTCAGGTTGATTTCTTCTTCGAATAGTTTTTAATTTTTGAGAAAACCTATTAGCACTCCAAGTATTAGTAACTTCTGTTACTTGATATAATCCACTAAATGCACCAACTGCTTTTGAGCCACCTGCAGGAAATTTCATATAACCTTCGTCTCTTGTATCAACAGGAGTTCTAAAGTTTACAATAATATCAACTTCGCTTGATTGATAATCCATAGTCCCGTCCGATGTAATGTTGATTCCTCCAGTATTTTTGGCACCATAATTTCCCATACCGCTATCAGCAATATAGTACGGGTCTCCCCAAATTTCAAATTCAATAGTTACTAAGTCTACTTCACTATTTACAATAGCATCATTAAACGATCTTGCTATCTGATTTTCTGGATGGCCGGCTACTCCAGATCCACTTTCGCCTGTATTTGTTTTAGGAACACTTTTTGCAGATGATATACCTGCTGAAGATGAATTCTTTTTGTCGCCTTCACTTGTACCGTGTACAGGGGTTTCTAATGCCGCTGTTAAACTATTTGATCCTTGTGTTTTCTGTGTTTTGCCCAATTGCCCCATATCACCACTTAGTGCTTGGAAAAATGCAACATTAATATCAATGTCAAAATTGATAATATCATCATTTTGTCCGGTGTACATATAGTCATACTGCCTAGCCGCTTGTTTTCTTAAATTAACATATCCGGGAGGTGCTGTCGTAGGTGATGTAATTCTAGCAACGTGTGTTTTATAAGGCACAACTTTATAAACAAATACCTTTGCACCTTCACCTGTTTGTGCAACATTATCATTTCCGGGAATTAAAAACAAATCGGTTTCTATTCTAAACCAAGTTTTCATACCATTAGTATCTGGTTGTTCTGTTACAAACCTTCTTGCATAGTCTGATAGCAATAATACTTCTTCAATAATAGTTTGTATTTTTGTTCCTGAGGCAAAGTTAATTCTTCTACCTTCGTCACTAATTTTAATATTTCCTCGTTGAAAAACACCTGGAGCTTTTTCTTTATCTTCAGTAAATGCAGGCTTACCAAACATTTGTTTTCCTTCATCGAGATAATTTTTTGCAACTTTGCTTTTACCGATAATATTGACGTTTTCTTCTTTTTCAGCAGCCTCTCTAATTGATTCTCCAATTTGGCTACGCTTAACTACTATGCCTAAAATTTTACTAATTTCTGCATCAAAGTCTGCAGGTACTTCTCCGCCTTCTATTCCTGATAATTGTTCAAATAATTCTTGTTTCTTTTCTTCGCTAACTGCTCCTGCTTCACTAGTTTCACTTTGAGTAGTTGCGCCGTTTGTATCTTCTGTTTTGCCAGCGCCTGCGGCTGATGCACTAGTAAGTTCATTAGGAAACATAATAACATATTCGTCTGCAATTTTTTTGTTTCCTGCTTTTACTTGCTCCTGTTCTCTAGTGTTTAATATTGTAGCAAGGCTTTCAGGACCTGTTTGTAAAAAGTCTACAATTGTAGTACCTTTAATGTCAACTGCAACTTGTGTTTGTTGTATCTCGTCTGATAACGCTATTTCGTGATATGGAATTGCTGTAACTTCGTAATTACTTCCGCCTTCACTAACATCAAAAGTTACATTTGATAATTTTAAAGGAAACATTCTTTTAGAGTTAGAATCTTTAAATGATCGTCCGTTATCATCATAACCAATAAAATCTACTTGTAACAAATATACACATTCTAAGTAGTTTGTATAACCTGCTTGAGCTGCTGCAATATGTAGGGTTTGTAAAAATAACCCCATACTATAAGGTTCCATTACATTAAATGATATGTTTGTTGCATTTGTTTGTTTTGTTTTGCTTCCGGGAGCAACTAAGCATTTTATTTCAACATCGTCAATGAAGTATTCGCCTGTAATTCCTGCTGCTTTTTCTAATTGTGTTCTTACTTGTCTATTACCTGAGCCGCCTGATTGTAAAACTATAACATCAGGGCCTGTTAGTCTATATGTTGAATCAGGATCATTAAACGACTCTCGTTTAATTGCTCCAAAGGTAAAAATATTATTGTAACTAGAAAATTTACTTAACGGATTCTTTTGTGGACCGGCTGCACTTACTCCGCCCATTAATCCACCAAACGCTCCGCCTAATGCATCACTTAATGCATTGCCAATGGCTGCTGTTGGATTAGAAAGTGCCGCACTAAGATCGTTTACTGCGCCTTTGACATCTGCAATTGGGCCTGCAAGAGCTGCTCCTAATGGATCAAGAGAAATATTAGGTGACGTTACAAATGGTTTACTAAGAGACTTTGATAAATCATTACCAAATTGTTCAGCTGCATTAGCAGTTTCAACGCCTGCTTGATCAAGCCTAGCTTTTAGATTCTGTGCTTCAAACAAGTTACCCTCCTAGTTTTTCTGTAATGTTTCTTTCTTTAGGCAAGTAAATTTTTGTGCCTGCTGTAAAGTCATAAACTGGATCTTTAAGAGTATTCATATTTCGTTGTGCAAATACCCACCAATATTTACGGTCGCCGTATAAATCGTGAGCTAACAAGTCTGGCCTGTATGTATATTGTGGTTCAATTTCATAAACTATATCATCGTTTTCAGAAGGTACTGGGCGAATATTTAAAATGCCCATAAACTGCCCATTTACTTCTTTAGTATCTTTGTAAGGACTTTTATCGTCGTAATATGCCATTATAAGTATCCATCTCCGCCAAGTATATATCCTCCGTTAACGAACTTGTCTAAACTAAATTTATTAACTTTATCTCTGCTGTACTGCGGCATCAATGCTATAGATATTTCACTTCTAGTTGGTGCGTAAGATCCGTTAAATCCAACACCAGCTGGAATATAATCAACATCAGATGGAAGAGTTACGTTAAAGTTTTGAATAACTACCGGAACATTGTTAAAAACATAATCTCCGTACCCATTTAATTTAACAACAGGAGGTGGTGATCCTTTGTTAGAACTATCTCCGTATGCCATTTTAGTAATGCTCTTTAAAAAGTGTACCGCTGCAATCCAATACTCTGCTTCTTTTGAATTTTCAACTGTAAATTCGCCTGTAATAGTAAACTGATCCACTTGTGAGCTAGTGTAAATGTGAAACGGATAATTACTATGTGTAGGTTGTAGTGCATTATAGTTTGCACTATGTGTAATAAATACTTGCGGAGTATATGGAAACACCATAGCACTTTGAGTTTCTTTCAATGGCGCTAAGATAGAACTACTCGAAAATGCACCGCCAGGAGGAAGCGAAATTCTAACACGCCAATCAGCATTTGTCCCAGTATCCCAAGAGCCTGCCGTAAACGATCCATCGTTATTTGGGTTAGCACCTGGCAATAAATTAAACGTTCTTAACGCACGACCAAAGCCTGTATCTGATACTTCGTCAATAATTGCATTTTTTGCTTTGTTAACAACTTTGTTGCCTAAATTTTTTAAAAAACTCATATTGTCTCCTATATACATTATTTAGTTGACTTTATTAACAGAGTATATTATAATAGTATAAACAACCAGGAGATCTAATGAGAAAAGTAAATTACCTCAATAATAAAGACTTATTATTGGAAATACATAAATCCAAATCAACATTTTCAAGTTTTGTTGATGAAAGCTACAATCAATTTGATATAATCCTACTAAGTGTAGATAAAATTAATATTAGAACCATTGCAGAAGCAAAACGTAATAAAGTAAAAAGACTGTCAAGAGACGCTTACGCCACCCGTAAAGCAGCAGGTGAAAAAGTTAAACAAGCAGATTGCGAAGTAGACTATAAGTCAATTACTAAAGAAGAAATAATATTTCGTGTAATGACATATGATCATATTCCAGAAGAACCTGGACGTAAAAAGAACCCAAAGACCATTGCAGATACAAAAGTAAAGTTAAACTTTCCTCCTTTTGTTCATTACAAGTTTGACGATGACGGACAATTACAGCTAGTAGGAAAAAGTCATTGGGAAGGCGGTATGGACAACGGTTCATTTGCACTACGTGCAGGCAGAGCTACAGAAAAACTTGCCCGTATGTGGATGAAGCTGTGTGAACGTTATGCTACAAGAGGTAATGTGCGTGGATATACATACAATGATGAAATGCGTGGTCAAGCAATACTACAATTAGCACAAATAGGCTTACAATTTGATGAGTCAAAGTCAGACAATCCGTTTGCTTACTATACTGCTGCTGTAACTAATAGCTTTGTACGCATTATTAACATAGAAAAACGTAATCAAAACATTAGAGACGATATTCTCGAAATGAATGACCTAAGTCCAAGTTATACTAGACAGTCACAAGGCGAGTGGGAAGCAAGTGTTAAAAGACATCAGCCAGTATCAAGTGTTAAAAGATATGAGCCAAAATAGGTTGACTTAGCCTTGCAAAGACGTTATTATATTAATAATATGAATGGAGAACCCTATTGTTTAAGAAAGCAGCTGTCTTTACAGACATACATTTTGGTCTAAAAGGTAATAGTAAAGTACATAACCAAGACTGTGAAGATTTCATAGATTGGTACATAGAACAAGCAAAAGCTAACGGTTGTGAAACCGGTATCTTCTGTGGCGACTGGCATCATAATAGAAACAGTCTTAACTTAACTACTATGGACGCTACTATTCGTTGTATGGAGAAGCTAGGTGCTGCTTTTGAGCAATTTTTCTTCTTCGATGGTAACCACGACTTGTATTATAAAGACAAACGTGACGTTAACAGTACAGCATTTGCAAAACATATTCCAGGTATTACATTTGTAGACGAAATTACTACAATTGAGGATGTAACTATTGTGCCTTGGTTAGTCGGTGATGAATGGAAGAAGCTACGCAAGCTAAAAAGCAAGTATGTATTC
>TARA_R110002153_G_scaffold1114_4_pt1 | contig 45908 bp, 66 predicted proteins | sample TARA_R110002153 | Tara Oceans TARA_R110002153 (sample SAMEA4398193) | marine metagenome | biome: Polar Biome; feature: [SRF] surface water layer (ENVO:00010504); material: water (ENVO:00002006), including particulate matter (ENVO:01000060) such as... | depth 5 m | reverse complement strand
TTAACTTTTTCTGTACAGGATCGTTTCCACAAACAGCGCAGACGTTGTCTACACCACCACAACTTCCTTTCACAGAACGGCCTCTTAGGAGGCCTATACTCATTGCTAACATAATGACTAATAAGAACACCGAACATAATAGAAATTCCTCCATAATTTATTTATCGATTGTTTCTACTTAGTAAGGTTTTGTCTTTTCTTTTGTATACTCATATTTTTTCTGTTCCATACAGCAGCATCAACAGATCCTTTTTTGAAAGGATTAACAGGTTTAGGAACAGGAGGAGGATTAAGTTCTTCATGTAATTCTTTTTTAATAATATCTCTTTTAGCTTTCTCTGCAGCTTTCTCTTCAGCTTGTTTTATAACTGCTTCTGCAGCCTCAGCTCTCTTTTGAACATCGAGCATTTTATCATATTCTTTTTGCTCTCTTAAAGCTCTACTTGTTAATTTCTTCTCAACTAATTTTAACCGTTCAGGGTCATCTTTTCTTAAAAATTCATACTCTAATACATTAGCAATTTCATCTAATCTATCCTCTATGATATTAATTCTACTTTTCAAACTTGACATTAAATTTCGCGAAGTTTTACTTTCAGGTTTTTTTATACCAAAAAATTTATCAAACATATGTTAATTCCACTGTATATCCATGATCGGTTTAGTATCAGTCTTCTGAGTATTCTCTGCTTCGTTTAAAGCATCAATATGAGCCGGCTGATCAGCCATATCATTAATACGCATTCTAGAATAATCTACACCTAGTAACCAGTTTCTCCTATCTGCAGGATCACCGTATCTATTTTTGAGCTGAGAAAATCTTATAAGTCCTTCTTCTCTTAACTTATCGTTAGTAGTCATCGCAAAGAAGTAATCAGCAGTCATAGGGAGCCCAAAACTCTCAGATACAGACGTTATATCAACATCTGCATCAGAAAATCCTTGCCTATTAGTCTGAGTAGCAGTTAAGATAGGTAAATTAAATTCCATAGCTAATGCTCTTAATTCTTCCGCTGTTGCTTTTACTTGTTCGTAACTATTAGCTTGCTTAGATACTCCCATTGCTCCACATATATTTAAGTAGTCTATACATACAAGATCAGGTTTAAATTCTTTCTTGAGCTCTAACTCTTTTAATAGAGCTCTAAAATGACCAGCATGAACAGATTTAGTAGGAAACTCTTTTACTATTAACCTACCTCTAGTTTTAATTTTTATACTATCAAATCGTTTCAAGAAAGAATCTTTACCAATTGTATCTAATTCCTCAGGAGACAAATTAAGTAAGTTCTGATCTATTCTCTGAGCTATCTTCTCTTCAGCCATCTCCATAGTAACATACAATACGTTATTACCTTGCTCTAATAGATTAGCACTTATAGAACACATAAACAAACTTTTTCCGACTCCAGTTCCTGCCATGATTACACCAAGAGTTTTATTAGGGAAACCACCATTCAATATATAATCCATATGCTCTAAACCAGAAGGTATCTTATGCTCTTTTTTATTATAGAACTCCCAACGATCTTCAACGTCTTCAATAAAATCATGACCTACAGTCTTATCAAAAGAAGTAGATATAGCTTCTCTTAACATATCAGGCAGCTGAGTCATAGTAGTTTTCTTATCGTCACCACCTATAACATTAACAGCTTTGTATACAGCATTAACAATAGCTTTTTCTTGACACCACTCTTCAGTCTTATTAACTAACCAATCTACCTTTGGAACTTCTGGTACTCTAGTATCAACAAACGCATTAAGTTCTTTATACACGCCTTCAGTTAAATCATCTCTACCTTCAATCTCAATCTTCAGAGCTTGATACTGAGGAGGAGAGTTATGCTTCATATAATAACTATTAATCTCTTGTAGTATTATTCTCTCAAATTGATCGCTAAAATATTCATTATCTAAGAAGGGTAGTACTTTTCTACAATACTCTTCGTTGATAATAAGATTATGTAAGATCGCTTTTCTTAATTCTGATGAGTCAGTTGCCAATTCTCTAAGTCCTCTGGTGTATTAATTTCGCCGCACAATTCTTCTGACCATGTTATACCTATTTTCTTTGAATTTGTTAGCCATCTTAATTGTTCTAACGATTCAATAAATTCCGGTTCATGTTTATCAAACTCTTTATACTGCACTAATGCTCTTCGTCTATATCCATATACACCTAAATGCCAATCACCGTAATCTAATGGTGCTCTAAGAAACCAATTTGCTTCTTCACCATTATTAATACACTTCACTGTATTAGGATCAGCTCTTGACTTATCATCCATCTCTGTTACAACAGTAGCAACATCATAATAACTCAACATACTGTCAATATCATCTAATATACCTATAGGAGGATCTATCATATCACCCTGTACATTGATAAAGTTTTTATAGTCAGTTAACTGGAGAGCAGCTTCAGCTACTCTTTCAGTTCCATTTAAACAATCCCTTGAAGTCATAATAGCATTATCTGGAAATAAAGCTGCTATCTTTTTACTATCAGTAGCTACATAAACATGTTCTGTAACCATTTTACACCAATGTTCGACTCGTTGAATAAGACAATGTTGGTCTGTAACTTTGACCAACATCTTTTCAGGGAATCTACTGCTTTCCAGTCTCGCTGGAATTACTATCGCTGTCGTTTTCTTCACGTACTACTCCCTTACCTATAATCTCTGAGATGATTGTATCTGCCATTTTAAGGAATACTTTCTTTGCTCTTTGATTCCATTTAGTTATATCATCACCAAGTAGTTCTACTCGATAAGTAACTTGACCTGTCTCTTCGTTGACAAGTTTCATTTCTGCTGGTCGCCATACAGTGTCTTTGTACATACCAATTTTAATTCTAATCCACTCTCCGCCAGCTGGGTCGACAAACCCTTCATAGTTTTTAGGATTCGGTTTCATTATTGTCCTCCAATTCTATTTCAATAAATTCTTCTGTTTTTTCTACTACACCTTTTGTAGATGATATAGAATAACGATTCTTTATAGCAATTGCTAATCCAGCTTTGAATAAAGGTATCCAATAATCTGAGTTGCTAGTATCAGCTTTACGTTTCTTCTGAATGAGGACTTCACCAGTATTAGGATTTACACCTTCATACCAGCCATTAGAAGGTTTACGTACCCAACCGAGTGCCATACCAACTTCTAGTAAACCGCCCCATTTTTGGATACCGCCTTCCCAAGTAACTTGCAGAGGTAATCTAGTTTTTTCTCTAACAAATCTACTCTTTTCAACTCCAATCATAAAATTATAACCAGATATCTCTGTACCTTCTTTTTCTTGTTGTCTTCCCATAAAAAATATCTGATTAGCAGAGTAGTATATACCAGTACCGCCTCCCATAATAGATTTAGGAAATAAGCCAATTTCCTGATATGTATGATTGATAACAACAGCAGGAATATCCCTAGTAGTTAAGTAAGGAGTGATGATCCTAAACAGTCCTTTAATAGCTTTAGCTCTACTCATATCTGCTACTGATTTTTCATTCATAGCATCTTCTAATTCTTTCTTAGAAGCTAAGTTACCAATAGAGTCAAGCATAATAATTACTTTATCACCTCTTTCAATATTCTCTAACTGCTTAACAATATCAAACTTTAACTGTTCAACATGCTCAACAGGAGTATGTAAACATCTTTTAGGATCTACACCCATAGCTACTAAGTAATCTGGAGTTATACCAAACTCAGTATCATATAATAGACACACAGCATCTGGAAACTTAGTCAGATAAGCAGATACCATAATTAATGCTAGGTTAGATTTAAAGTGTTTAGAGGGTCCAGCGATAACAGTTAAACCAGGAGTTAATCCCCCGTCTACTGATCCTGATAAAGCAATATTTAATACTGGTATATCAGTCGTTACCATATCTTTCTTATTAAACAATTTACTCTCTGAAAGTATTGCGGTATGTTTAACAGTCGAAGTCTTCTTTAGTTTATCTAGTAAGTTATTCATAATATATTCCTTTTAGCTGTTTTATTAACAGGTGCTACCTGAAAAAATAAGAGACAGGTAGTTAAACCCGTCTCTATATTTATAGTGTATTATGAGGAAATGTTTTACTCTTTCCTCAATTATAAATCACATTAAGATCTTTTTTCGAATTCTGCAGTTGTCTTATCATTTAATTCCATAAGAATATGTTGATAGTCTGCGTCTCTTCCGTAGAATCCTAATTGATGCAACTCTCTTGCAACTTGTACGTTAGCGGCTCTCTGTCTTCCGACCATGAAAGCAACTAAAACGTTTTTGCAGAGTTTGATTGTTGCGTCGCACACCTTACATGTGATATTATAAGTAGTCTGAGTAATTGTAGTCATTGGTTTCGCTCCAAAAATAAGTTCTAATGGGCGTCGCTGATTAGTTAATTTGAATTACTTTAGGTTTTCTTTCTTCTGGAAGTTTAACTTCAAGATTAATGACAAGAATTCCGTTTGTAATATCAGCACCTGTGACTTCGGTGTACTCTGACAGCCTGTAAGATTTTGTAAACTTACGAGCTGATATGCCCTTGTGGATATACATCTCAGGAGCTCTTCGACGCTCACGTTTTCCTGTAACAGTTAAAACGTGCTCTTTAACTTCAATCGTAATGTCTTCTTTGCTAAATCCTGCTATTGCTAATTCAACTAAGTGTTCGTGATCGCTTAGTTTAACTACGTTATGCGGCGGATAAGTATCTTTAGCATGTAATCCGACATTGTCGAGTTCTTTTAAAAGATGGTCGAAACCTAAAAAAGCGTTCCTTGGGAACATAAAAGTACCAGTCATATTTGCCTCCATTTGTTATGCAAGACGGTTGTCACTTCCGATTACTCGGCTAGTGTACGTTATTTATAGTTAATTACTCGAATATTTTTCTGCGGAAAGTGGAAAAATTACTCTCAGTGCTAATCGTGCGTGTGCTAGCTTTCTTTGGAATATCTTCCTCGCTAACAAAAGATCATAAACAGTCATACTGTTCTCCTTTTTTATCAGCGCGTTGCTTCAGCAAAATAGCTTACTTCCGGGTATGAAACCCCAACGATAGTCTATTTATCATTTTAAACCGTTAAATTGATGTTCTTAGCCCAAGTTTTAAAGAATGCAGCTGCATAGAAAGTTTTTACACCATCAGCTCTGTCCCAATCTACTAACTGATCAATTTTATTACCAAGAGGTTCTCTTATACGTTGTACCATCTTCTCTCTAAAAGCTTGTTGAGTTTTCCTCCATTCATTGTCAGGAATAGACCAACCAGTTTTAGGTTTATTAACTACATAGTCTGGTAAAGTACCTTTGAGACTCTCTCTAGCTAGATATTTGTATTCACCTTTTGCATATGCTTCTGGTTTAAGATTTTCCATTTTAATAGATGATTCTATATCCATAATATATTTGTAAAACTTCTGATTTAATAGAGGAAATCTACCTTCCATACCAAAGTAAGAACCGAACTTGTCATTTCTAGTTAGAAAGTCTTCTGACACTCTAGTAAGCATTTCTACATACATACAATTGTTTAAATGATCTTCTCCAAAGGTACTCTTAGGGAACCAACTATGCATATACTCTACATAAGCTTTCTCATCAATCTCATATTGAGGATTAGTTACATTCATTCTTTTAGAAGGTTTCCATGCAATAGCTCTATAATGGTCTCTAAACACATCACCTGTATTTTCATACCTTCCATGAGTACCATAACCCGTATACATTTCATCACCACCATCTCCTGAGTAGGTTACAATAGTACCTTGATCTCTTAGATATTTGTTAATGGTGAAATAAGATGGTGTTGATTTATTAAAAACAGGTTGCTCTAAAGCTTCTATAGCTTCATCTATATCTGCATAGTAATTTTCCGGTGTTATCTCTATTTCTTTATGATTAAACTTGTAATCCTTTGCCATCTCCATAGCTACATCAGCATCATCGTTAAAGTTAGCTGATTGAGGTACATAACGTGACGTAAATGTATTCTTTTCATCTAAATAGTGTGCAACAGAAGTGCTGTCTAGACCACCAGAAAGAAAAATACCTCGTTGTCTAACTCCGATATGACTCTTCTTAATAGCTGCTTCTAGATTGTTTTTGAATTCTGATTTGTCGAATCCAGTCTTTCCAAATTTATGACTATCCCAGGTATTGCCTGTTGTCTGTTTTCTCTTTTGACAGTCATATTGAATCCATTGACCAGGAGTTAATTTGTTAGTTCCGTCTATAAGAGTCAACCAACCTGGTACATAACCAAAATGCCTATAAAGAGCGAAAGCAAATAGATTTAACTTGTTTTCTTTATTCTCTAATGCTTTAATAGATGAGGAGAAGATAAGACCTTTATCAGTCTGTCTATAGAATAATGGTTTTACGCCAAAATGATCTCTAGCTATAATTAACTTACCATCTTTATAAAATGCTAATGACCACATACCTTCTAGATTTTTTAAGAAATCAACTCCATGCTCATATAACCCTCTAGCTAAAGCATGTGTGTCAATATCATATTCTGGATAAAAATCTTTATGATTGTAAATAGCACCATTAAAAACTAGAGCTGAGTCTTTATATAGATATGGCTGCAATGACTGTCCAATATCACCATAGATAGCTAATAAGTTATGACCTAAAGATACATGATTATTTGTCCAAGTAGATGAACCGTCTGGTCCTCTTTTCTTGGTGAACTCCATCATTCTATAAATTCGAGCTAATTGATTGCCTTGAGTAATTCCACTAATTCCGCACATATTTCATTCCTATAATAAAGTGCAACTTTTCTGTTGCCAGGTAAGTTGCCAACCTCGCTAATTGGCTACTAGGTCAATTAGGCTGATGCTGCTATTGCTTCAGATACGAATGAGTGATACTCAATCTTAGCTGGAAGTATAGAAGCGAAAGTAGCTGCTTTTGCTTTTGCATTTACTTTAGTTTTATTCGCGTTAACGGAGCTTATATCCCGGTACCTCTTCTCATCTATCTCACTCTGTCGATCCTATTTCGCCCCCATAAGAAACACACTAACTGTACAATGTGTTTATGGTGGAGGCGCCGGGTACTGCCCCCGGGTCCAGTAATGTCGTCAATTTGCGTCAACGGTACATTATATTTATAGTAAATTAATTGATATTTTTTCTTGATAAATAGTTAGTAAGTAAAAAGGTTTATTATTATGAAGAAAAAAGCGAAGAAGCCTAAAGAGAAAAAACTCTTTAAGGTGTATGTTACTTATTTTCCAGACGGAAGATACTATATTGGATTTTCTCAGAAATCAGAAAAATTATATCTAAAGTATTACGGGTCTTCTAAAGAGGTAATGGAGTATGATAAAGACTTACTTCAAAAAGATACTATTGTAGTTTACGAGCATAAAAATAAAGCTAAGATGCAAGAGTTTCTTTTACAATGGCAGAATAGACACGATCCTAATTGTATTAATGATATGTTGAATATTAGATTGAGGTCAAAATACCTAAATGATTTTATTCCGGTTCGTTGGCGTCCTCGGGAGGTTCTTCAGTTAGAACTATTTGACCGTAATTAGGCCAACCATAAGTCATAATATCTTCACCAATAAATCTAAATCTTACAACACCTGTATCAGGATTTCTTTCAAATATCTTTGGACTATTCGACGAGTAAGTTTTTTTCATTATCATTTTTCTGAATAGTTTTTAGTGTTATTAGTTTATCGCTAGCGTCAGTCATAGAGGCAATTAGCTTGTCCATCTCTTCCATATGCTGCGGATGCTCACCAATTCCAACTGCTGCTTTAAAATAAATTTGAAGCGTCATCTCAGCTTCTTTATATTGTGCGTTGTATTTTGCTTCAAGCGCTTTAACCATCATGTCTGTCATATCTGGCATTAGTTTTTTCCTTTCTTACCAATTGGAGTATTTCCATCTAGCATAACCTTATAACCTTCTGTATTTTCATCTATTTCTCTATAGGAGTGCCCAGGCTCATACACTTGTATTTGCATACCATACCTACTAGTAGAATCTATATCATTAAATTTCTCTACTGCATGAAATCCCCAACGAGATTTAAAGAAGACGAATAATTGATTAGGAATATATTTCATTTGTGCGTGCTTAGTAAAATTCTCGAAAGTATAATGTCGTCCTCCCTCCGAGTAATCTCCAGGCTTAGCAGTCCATAAAGATGTACCTAAATGATCATAACCTTCTTCTTTAGGTAATGAAAATATATTTGTAAAAACTCTATCATGTCTATCAGTATGCGGGCCTATAAAATAATCTAAACCATGCTTCTGTACAAACCAATCTTGAGTCATCTTAGGTGCCCAATCATTACTAGAATTGAATTGAGGTCCAAATAAAACAGCAAAGTACTGAGGCAGCTTAGTTGATATTAATTTTATATACCAGTTATCTTCGAATAGAACAGTATTAATAATTTTCCAGAATTGTATATCTGGAGCATTAGGAATATTTACATCTATTAAGTCATATAAGTCTAATTGCTTACGAATCTTATATTGAGGATTAGAATCACTAAACTTTTCTAACCAAGGTTTTGTAAGTCCTTTTCTTTTCTCTAAAGGATTAAACTGATGAAATCCATCATATACTTGTTTAGGCCATATATTTTCAACTTGAAAATGAGGGTAAGGGTATAATATGACTTCTGCCGCTTCCACGGCAGCTCTCATATGTTTACGAATAGATTTAACATGATCTTCAATCATTATGCGCTCTTCCTTTTATATTCTCCCCAATTACCTTCTAATCCATTTACGGAATATTCAGTAACTCTTTTTTCGAAAAAATTATCATGTGAAGCGCCGTTTAAGATCCAATCTAGCCAAGGGATAGGGTTATCTTTTACATTATATTTTGGTTTAAGACCAAGTTGTAGTAGTCGTCTGTCTGCAATATGTCTAATATATTTTTTTACTTCTTCTTCAGTCAGCCCTTCAATCTCATTACCTTTAAAAGCTAGCTTAATAAACTTATCTTCTAATAGTACTGAATCTTTAGCCATTTGATAAATCTTAGATTTTAATTCATCATTAACTACTTTAGGCTTCTCTTCACAAAATGCTCTAAATAGTTTAGCATTACCTTGCACATGTATAGACTCATCTCTTATAGACCATTCAACAATAGTACCCATACCTTTCATCTTACCAAACCTTTGAAAATTTAATAACATAACGAAAGAAGCAAATAAAGACATTCCTTCATTGAATACTGATTGTGCAAAAGCTAGTGCTAACCCTTGAAGAGAATTAATATTATTATCTTTCATAAATTCTATTTTATCTGACATTTCTGTATAGTCTAAGAATTTATGAAAGTCTTCTTCAGGTAAACCTAACGTGTCGTTTAGTAACGCATACGCTCTCTGATGAACACCTTCTCTATTAGCAAAAGAAGATAGCATATTTCTTGCTTCGTTATTTTTAATCTTTGGAATTAAAAAGTCATGGTAGTTAGCGCCAACTTGTAAATCAGATTGTGTAAACAATCTCAACACGTGAGTAATAAATTCTTTCTCACTTTTACTCAATTTTAATTTCCAGTCTTGGACGTCTTCTGATAACTCAGCTTCATCCTCAACCCAATGAATCTCCTCGTGTTTCTTAGTTAATTCAACAGCCCACGGGTACGCAAAGGGCTTATAAGTAGTTGACACTTCTGTAAGCATTTAATTCTCCTTTAATCTTCTTGCTTTAATTTTTCGTCTAATACAACAGATTTCTCTAATTTATTAATACGTTCATTCATTTCAAAAAAGACCTCGCACATATATCTAAAAGACTCTTTATCTGGAGATCCTCTTAATACTACTCGATCTAATTGTTGCTTCATATTTTCTGTATAAGATGCCATTATATACTCCTATCCTTGACAAGCTACGCATTCATCATCATCATCTACTTCAATAGTATCTAATGTCTGACTAAGTTCCTTATTCAGTTCTGCCATCAATGTATCGTAACCACCGATGTATTCTCCTCTTAAGTATATTTGAGGTATTGTTGTTACTTTTCTTCCAGTAACTTCAGCAGCAGTTTTACCTGCTAACTCTAGATCCACATACTCAAATGGGATACCTCTTATTTCTAGTTCGTCTTTAGCCATACTACAAAAAGGGCAATTATCTTTACCATAAATTATAGTTGACATATCTCCACCTAAAGCGACTCTTTCTACTTTATCTGAAACGGTTTCTGCTCTAGACTTAGCTTCAGTTCTTAAGTAATAGAGACCTTTAAGTCCTTTTTCCCAAGCTTGTAAATGCACTTCATTTACATAAGCTTTATCAGAACCAGCAGGAAAGAATACATTTACTGACTGACCTTGACAGATCCATCTCTGCCTATCAGCTGCTAATTCTATTACCCATCTCTGATCTAATTCTTGAGCTGTCTTAAACAATTCTTTTTCTTCATTAGTTAATAAATCTAAGTGTTGTACTGATCCTTTATTTGTTATAATAGAAGTCCAAACTTTTTCTGTATTCATATCAATTTTAGTTAATAAAGCTTCTAAGTACTTATTTTTAATTAGAAACGATCCGCCTCTAGTTCTATGTGTGTAAGCATTCGCTTTTAACGGTTCAATACTAGGACTAGTAGACAAAATGATACCAGAAGAAGCGTTGGGAGCGATTGCAAGTAAGTGTGCATTTCGTAAGCCAGTTCCAATACCATCTAGATACTCTCCTCTTTCTTTAGCTAGGTCTTGTGATGCTGCAACCGCTTGAGTTTTTATCTTATTAAACATAATAGTATTATGAACTTTTGAGCTATCCCCTTCCCAAGGAATATTTTTAGATTGCAAATAGGAATGAAATCCCATTGCACCAATACCTATAGATCTCTCACGAGTAGCGCTAAATTTAGCTCTAGAGATAGAGTCAGGTGCATTTTCAATAAAGTATTCTAATACATTATCTAACATAGTGGTTATATCAGCAACCATCTGAGTATCTTTCCAAAGATCATAATACTCTAAGTTAACTGAAGACAAGCAACATACAGCGGTTCTATCTATACTAGTAGGAAGATGTATTTCATTACATAAATTAGATCCGTGTATTTTTAATCCTAAATTCTTTAAGTTTGAAGGCAGCGCATTATTAGCAGTGTCAATAAAATTAAGGTATGGCTCACCAGTCCTAAATCTAATCTCAATAATACGTTCCCATAATTTTCTTGCATCAGTAGTTTCCTTTACGCTTCCGTCTTTCGGATCAATTAAGTTCCATGGTTGACCTTCAAATACCGCATGCATAAATGCATCACTAATATTGACAGCGTTATGCAAGTTTAATGCCTTACGTTGTACATCACCAGTAGGTATTCTCATATTAATAAATTCAGTAATATCTGGATGAGAGATATCTAAATAAGCTGCATAAGAACCTTTACGAGTCTTACCTTGACGATATGCGATCATATCAGCATCTACAGTATGCAAAAAAGGTAAAGGGCCAGGAGCTACATCAGATACAGTTCTTACATCAGACCAATGACCTCCAACTCCTCCGCCGAAGATAGATAACCATCTTAGTTCAGATGAATGCTCTATTAGTCCTTCAATAGTATCTGGCACGTAGGTCAGAAAACAGGAAATCGGTAGCCCTTTTGCATTCTTCTCACCATTAGGTGCATTAGACAATACAGGAGATGCAAATAAGAACCATTTCTTACTTACATAGTCATAGAGTCTCTGAGCTAGCTTCTCGTCAGTCTTACCTTTATAAGTAGACCATGCATAGGCTGCTCGAGCATATGCTTCTTGAGGTGATTTTTCATAATCTCTCATGTAAAAATCATTTAATAAAGATTTTGAATACGAAGCGAGTATCTCATCTCTATTAAGATCTATCTTTATTGATTTATATTTCATTTAATTTTTTTCCAAGCATTCATTCTTATCTTCGCGGTTATTCCATTATAAGTATTATTACTAATGACGGTATTAGTATCAATACCAGCCAAATACATTTCGTTTATATCTTTTTGCTTTAAGTGATCCGGCCAAATCACGACTTTAAATTGCCTGTCTATATATTTCGATATTTTCTCTACTATTTGCTTATTTCTCGGTTCATTGTCTAGTATAACCGTCGCAAGCGTAGAATATTTATCGTCAAGATTATTAGTACCACATAAAGCAACACAATTATTTACAAAAAAACTATCAATCGGTCCTTCAACAACATTGAAAGGTTTTGTCATATCTACTTTATTCATACCGTATAGTCTTTCTTTATCATTAAAGTAGAGAGTAATATATCGCAATTCATTATCATCTAAAGCTCTTCCCTGTACACCGTATAAAGCACCTTTATCGTCTCTAATAGGTATTACTAATCTTTCGGATTTATCTCTCTTAGATAATTGATTTCCCGTTTGAAGACCAATTTCTCTAAAATTGTCAGTCCAAAAGAGGTCCACATATAAGCTACTAGGGATGCCACGATTCCTAACATACTCAATACAGTGATGGCTACTAGGCAAACTATCCAAGCTCTTACAATGACGTAAGACAGCATTATAATCCAAGGAGCTTCGAATACTAGTCCCGCTACTCCTATCATTATTACTAGGCTTGATAGTATTCCCATAAGATTTAACCTTCTCGTAATTAGAGTCACGTTGACATGCATGACAAAGAAACATTTCCATATCACATATCTTATATACGAACGCTTGAGATTCGCAATAAGGACATTTAACGTTAACCACCTGTTGCATATAGTTGTTATACTATATTCTTGATAATATGTTCGTTAAACTTTTTTTCTTTTTCTTTGTAGGGCCAGTAGGGCCAGCAAGGCCACTAGCATTTGCTTGAGGATTAGTTAAAGTAGGTGATAGTGCACCAGAAAGACCTGCACCTGAAGTCATTTCAATCATAATAGCTTCTTCCATTGCGGCTAAGTAACCTTCTGGAGTTCCAATATTATGTTCTAACTTAGGTATAATTCTTCTCTCTTCTAACTTCTCTATAAGTGCAACAGAAGTTTCATTATTGTACTCTGTTTTAACATGTTCTTTTAATAATGCAAGAGCTGCAATATAAGAGGCTATTTGTGATTTACCACCTGGTATTTTATTAAGAAGTCTTTTCATATTCAAAACCATCCTATCAACAAGAGTCATTGCACTCTTCTCTTCAGATGTTTTAGCTTTTTTAAGTGATTTACCTTTATCGTCTATAAGACCTAGATCAAATGCTTTCCACTTCTCATAAGGAGTCACTAGCTTCTTTAGTATCCTAAAAATAATGAGCGTATCGACCATATTAACGGCTGGCATTATCCATATCCTTTAACAATTTTGCTGTGAGTAGACAGTAACTAATTCCACTGTACTCTTTTGTATCTAATAAACTAAGATAAGTTAATATAGTTTTAAAGACTTTCTTCTCTTCATCTGTACCAAAATATATTAATATTCTTTTAGCAGCTTGAAGTTCAAAGTTGTTAGTAAAACAAATTATATGATTCACTAGCAATCTTATATTTTTAGTCTTATCTGTATTAACTTTCTTAGCGAGTTTCTTAGCTAATTTAAATCTGCTTAGGTCTTCTATAAATTCTTCTTTAGAATGACAATAAACATTTTTATAATTTTTTGCAGCAAATAGCTCTAAAGTATTAACATTTAAATCCATAATTTAATTAGTTGTATTTCCCATCGTGTTTGCGCCATAATCTTTTTTAGTATCAATTACTACTTTAGGTTTCATATCAACTTTTTGTTCGGCCTTACTTACAGTAAGTTTCTTAGCTGTTGGTTCTATTTTTTGGCTAGTATCTTTCCTACCAATTTTAACTTGAGAACCTGGCGCCATAGCTACTGGAGGCGGAGCAGGTGGCTGCTCTTCTGGAGGTGCTTCTTGTTCAATATCCTGATCAGGCATAGGTTCTTTTTCTACTGTACTATGAGTCTCAGCACCATTAGCATGCTTCTTTATATTGACTTCTTTAGTTTTTGTATTTCTATCGTGAGCTTCTTTATCATCTTTAGCTTCTCCGACTACATCTTCTTTATAGCCTCTGTTGATAAGATCTCTATTCTTTTCTACTTCACGACGTTTTTTCTCTTCTTTAGACCTATCACCACCAGTTTTACCGCGAGATATTTCAGCCCCATCATTAATTCTTTCTTGGAGAAAATTAGTCCAATTTTTCATATTCTTAAATTCTTTTAGTATTTTTTGATCAATCATAACTTAATCTCTCTTTCATAATTATTTATTAAGAAAAGAAGTCGACTAGTGTAGCTCTTTTAACTGATGACCAACCAATAGGATCAAGTATGTGTTTTAAAGGTTCAGTAACAGTTTTATTAAACATCTTTTCATAATCGATATATTTAATTATATCGATTTCGTCGGGTATAGAAGTCATAAAAGATATAACATAAGTACCAACGTTATTAGGTTCTCTAAGATAGATAAATCTACCTTTTTCACCATTCTTTACTTTTTCCCAGGAACCAGTTAGTTTCTTTTCATCTAACAATCTATTAAAAGCAATAGCACCTCTTACATGAGGAGGTGTACCTTTCATAAATCCTATACCAATAGTATAATCAGTTATAGAATTCATCGTTCTTGGAAAAGCTATATCTTGAGGTACCATACTTAAATATTCAGCTTTAACTCCAGCTACATACTTTTGTAAGTTCTCTTCAGTATCAGTTAGAGTTAAGTTAACCATCTTAAGTAACTTTTCTCTCATAATCTGAGGAGTAGAAGATCTAATAGCGTCTAAACCTTGCACTTTAATCTTTATTTCTTTATGTCTAAATCCTTCAGTATCCCATACCGCCATAGCATAACGTTTCTTAGCAGTCCAAAAAGCAGTTTCAGCAATACACTCTCTCTTCATAATCATCTTCTGACCTAAAGTATTCTGATATTCTGACACTTCTGTAAAGCCTTTTTCTAGAACTTTATCAATCTGCTCTTCTGCAATCTTATCTAGAATATCAACAATCTCAGCGCTGGTCTTATCACTGAAAAACTTATCTATAATAGGTTGAACATTTAAATAATTGGAATCAGTATCAATTGCAATTACATAATCTTTATTAACAGTCTTAAGTAGCTTATTCATAAAAGCATTTAAATTCTTTTCAGCTTCTTGAATAATAAACTGACCCGATAGAGTAATAGATTCACCTAACCTCTGATCATACCACCTATAGAACTTATTAGTAATAGCACCATAACCACTATTCAATAATATCTTTCTAACTTGCTGATTATTATGTTCATAGGAATAAGATTTACCAGCTTTTTGCTTTGCAATCATCCTATCTTTAAACTCTTTTCTCTCCTCATACAAGGTTCTCATAATCTTAGGAATTATACCCTCTATCTTATTACTAAATTGCCATCCAGAAGGGCATATGATAGTACTATCATTAGTAACAGGTATAGGTTCTCTTCGAAGAAAACGTTGTATACGTTCTTCAGCAGATTCATTAGGCCAGATTTTACCACTTTTAAGTATAGTTTCAGGAGAAATATTATACTGCATAATTAAATGTGGATACAGAGAGTTCAAGTCAAACGATAATACCCAACCGTGTTTACCCACAATAGGCTCTTTAACATGACCACCAGGTATCTGTACACTCTTATCACCTGCTGTGATATTATAATGAGGGTGTTGATTACCCTTAATTAACTCCTTATTAATCAAGGAATCCCACGCTCTAACAGGGCTACTCACCTCATCATAGTTCAGAGATGCTTTATAAGCCATCGCTAACTGAGCATCGATTAATCCAAGCTTTTCATCTAACATTCTAACTAGATTAACATCTTGTATATTATAATCAATAAATTTCTGATAATTAGAGTAGTATAAGGTATGTAGGCCTGTAACTTCACTATGATCTAACTTTCTCTGACCTAGTTCTAAATAAGCAACCCAATCTAATCTATAAGACTCTTGAATCTTATTCCTTCTATAGAGAACTATATAATCGATAACAGAGACACCTTTCATAGCGACCTCAGTCTCAACACCCATACGTGTATTATAATCTCTTAAATCAACTCTACCCCATGGAGATAACTTACCAGCATCAAAACCAAGATTAGTTAATCGATTATAGATATAAGGCATATCGAAACCAGACACGTTCCACCCTGTAACAACATTAGGACAATTATCAGTCCATATCTTGAGAAACTTAGTTAGTAGATCGTGCTCAGAATTACATTTAACATATATTACCTTATCAGTTAAGTCTGAAGACAATTCAGACTTTTCTTTATCCCAGTCATTATCTCCGAGAGTAATATACTTATCAGTAATATTATCATGTATACAGATTGCAGTAATAGGGTAGGCGGCTTCTTTAGCAGTAGGAAACCCTTCATTCGAAGTTACCTCAATATCTATATTAAAAGTTCTAATCTCATCTCTATTAAAATCTTTCTCTGCATTAGGGAAAGTTTCATTAATATAAGTAGAATGAAATAAAGGAAAACCATACACCTTTAAGTTTGTATCTTGATGCTGTCTAGCAAAATCACTAGCTTCTTGCATCTTATTAAACTCAATAGGTTTAAGGTTAGCACCATATATAGAAGTTATGCCTGTAGGTTTAGGCGATTCGAGGTAAAGCGTAGGTGAGTAATTAAACTTATCCTTAAACTCTTTACCATTCTTAATACCTCTTACAAAGAGAGTATTACCCCATCGATTCACATTAGTATAATATTTTTTCATACAATTATTATAGTAGTAAATCTATTTCTTTTTACCAATAGTATAATTTTGTTTAAGTGTCCATTCGGACTTTTCTTTATAGGGAATAATTTTAACCCGAGCCAATGAATTAGGCTCGGATTTATTAGGTTCAACAATATCACATAGTTTCCATTGTTGCAATAACTTTGCTATACCATTACGTCGTTTGATATCATCTTCTTTAAGATCTCTCTCGTATCCATCTAGGATAAACAGTTCTCTATAATGACAGAGAAAATATTTTCCGCGTTTATGAAGGACATGACATGACTGAACTAATTTTTTATCTGAACTCTCTATCCCTATTCGGGTTAAAGTCTCGATAATTTTAAGAAAGTTATCTCGCTCCGGTAATGTAATCTCTAGTAAATTTTCTATCATAACCTAATCATCATCTAATATAACTAAGTTATTTAATAGATCTAGATGTTAAGATCAGCAGCCCATTCAATTTTAAGTTCTTTTGACCTGTTTTCTAGCCAAACTTTAACTACAGCATTATTACAATCTGATGCTTCAAAGTCAAGAATATACAACTTCATTAATCTTGTAATATTTGGATCTTGTACTTCAATACCATGAGCTTCTTTTGATATTAGTCTAGCTTGTCCTCTAATTGCATCTAAGGATGCTGTGTGTGCGTTAAACGCCATTTTATTTTCCTTTGGTTATTTTTTTAATTTATAAATGATATAAGGATCACCTACTTTAGGTATTATTGAGATGGATTTAGAACCTTCACTCAACGGGGTTGGACCTACATAATTCCATGTATATCCGTCTTTCATTTCTTTATTCATTGTATTAATAAATTCAGAATTCTCACTCATAAAGAATGGTATTATTAGTAATAGTATTGACATTATCTACCTCCGAGTCGGTTATCAAACCAAGTTTTAATTATCTTCAATTCATCGTTTGGTAATATTTTTTCATATTGTTTAGCTACTTTATAAGACACTTTGAAATACTCTTTTACCATTTCTGTATATTCTGACTTAGCCATCTTCGCCCATTTAGTAAAGTAATTTTTCTTAGGGAGCCCGTAATAGTAAAAATCAAAACAACACTGATCCGACAAGTCGTCATATTTATTCATTTCATTTGCATATAACGTAGTTTCTGCCCTTTGAGACATAGCTAAATTAGTCAAATACTTATTGTAACCAAATAATGAATCAGGATACTTCTTACTCGATATGTGCTTCAGTAGATCAAAAGGATTAACATTTTCAGGTTCATAATTCTCTTCTTCAGGTCTGTTAATTATTTGACCGAATAAATCTATTTCCATTTTACTGCTTTCATTACTTCAACTACAAAAGCTGCTAGATTTATTTCCATATTAGTTACAAAAGCAGCTTTATGCTGATAGTCACCCATAATAAGAATAAGATTAGGTATAGAGGTAGTATCAACATAGTCATGTATATTGCTATACAATTCATCGAATAGTTGATCAGTCTCTGGATTATCAGCAATCCATTGTCTACAAGATTTAAAGTCACCAGATTTAATATAACCTACTAAAGATTTAACCTTAGTAGTATCAACCATAGCAATAATACCAGTATCAATCTTACCATTAACTTGACTATATCTCTGTAGTTCATTAATAGTACGTCTAGTATCAGGGTAGAAACGTTTTACAATCTCTAATACACTACCTTGATTATACTCAATCATTTGATAATCTAATATTTTAAACATTCGCTTTGCAACAGTAGCCATCAAAGCTGGCTTCTCTTCTTTACTTACTGTAAAATCAATAACAGAACAACGCGAATGAAGAGGAGGTATAATTTTATGCTTATAATTACAAGTTAAAATAAACCTACTATTTTTACTAAACTCTTCTATAAAATTTCTCAGAGCAGGCTGCACAGCTAATCCTAGATAATCAGCTTCATCGATTATAACTACTTTAGGTTTATCTTTCATAGAAGTAGTAGATACAAACTTCTTAATCTTATCTCTTAACACATCAATAGATCTACCTTCGTCTGATCCATTAACAACAATATAATCACAATCAAGTTCTTTACATAATGCTTTTGCAACAGTAGTCTTACCAGTTCCAGCTGAACCAGATAAGAGTAAATTAGTAACATTACCTTGCTTAATTAGATTATCAAATACGTTTTTTAAATTTACAGGAAGTATAATATCCGATATAGAAGTAGGTCTATATTTCTCTGCCCAAATAAAGTTATCGTCTGCTGTTATCACGTCTTGGTTTCCTCTCTGGTCGTTGATACGTTTCTGGCTCATCACCATTCGCTCTTCTATTATAGGCGCGGACTCCTTCTTGGCGCCTTTTTTCTACTTCAGATGGCAGGTAAGCCTCTGCTACTTTATACCAGCCATTTTCCTTTGCCCAATATCCTAAGATATCGTCTCTATGTGCTTTTTTTCCCAAGTGCTTTTCTCTCTTTTAATTTATCGCTTATCATCATATTAAGTTGTAGTGGTACTAACATATGTAGTTTATAATTCTCAGCTTTAGGATCACCTTTGATCTTATCTGCAAATAACTCTACATACTCCATTGCATCAGCTACTGATAGTTCCAATAACTTAATATGCACTTCCTTTTGAGAACTCAACCATTTATCAGCTGCTAAGTGAGCATCCATAATTGATTCTTCAAGGGTTAACCTCTCTTCATGAGTCAGTTCATCATCTGCGTAATCTTCATCACCCTTTTTCATATGAACCCTCTGGCTGTAATGCTACAAAGTAATTAATATAGTTACCAGTAAACTTAGCTAAGCCTTTAGAACAAATTGCAATTTCATAGTCGTCAGGGACCATTTTAAGTTTATCTACAGATATAGATAGGTTATAAGTATCGTTAGTTTCAGGAGTCTCAACAGTAAACATATTACTATTAGGGACAGCTTTATCATGTACAGTTATACCATTATTAGTAAAAGTCAAATCAGACGCATTATTAATAGCAGCCGCTCTAACAATCATAGATAAAGTATTTCTATCTATTGAGAGATTAATCTCTTCGGAAGGTAACGTAACTCCTTTATCAGGAGGGCATGTAATAATACTTGCATCAGCATAATAATATTTCTGACTAGTTTTACCTTGCGTTAATAGTAAGTAACTATCTTCTAAACTAATTTCAGGGTCTTCAAATAAAGATATAACACCTAACAATTCGTTTAAATCATATATAGAAACCTGCTTATCAAAGATCTCCTCAATGGTCGCATCAGCAAACACATCTTTTACGTTACTAATAGTCTCTAACTTGCTCCCAGGTTTAATCACTATAGACTGATTAATCATAGAAAAGTTTTTAAGAATAGCTAGAGTTTGCTTACTTAATTTCATTTAATTCTCCTAACTGACTTGGATTGCAACATATATTAATAAACTAAAGATGCTGAAGTTAATTAACATATTGATATAATGCGGGTTCGATTTCATATTCTCTTCCTTCTTTTTTTACTTATCTTAGTTGTTATAATAGGATCTGAATTTAAGTTTTTCAGATCATCAACATTATAAGTGTGTCCAACTGGACGTTTAGGGTCTGCAGAAGCACAAACTTTCCAAGTAGTTTTCATCTGTTGATGCTCACCCCAGAAATCTGATATCCAATCACCAGTACGTAAGTACCAATTAATATCATGCGCATAACCATACCACCAAAAATGCCTATCAGTCCGGTGTTGCAACTCTTTAGGAGTTAAACCTTTAGCTCTCATACTACTTTTAAAACTACTAGCTTGCTCTTTAGCATTTTTTAACCATAGTAATACATCACTAAGCTCTCTCGAACCAGTCGCGTAACATACTTCATGATAGGATTTTTTCTTTGCAGGTGCTTTCGATGCTCGAGCTTTTTTTAATCGCTCGACAGCTGCAATTTTTTGCTCGTCGGACATAGGTTTACGTTTTTTACGAACCTTTTTCCTCACGGGAACAATTGCATCAATAATCTCCTGTTTACTAAAACCAGGTACAAGTTTTTTAGCCATATGTGACTCCTAAAATATTGGTATCTAATATATTATAGTATATTATTAGAAAAAGTTTCTAGGAAGGAGACTGTGTTATTTTATAATTATGGGAAAATGTGGTTATCTTATTCTTCTAACTGATCCATTGTGGTCAGCTAAATATCCTTCAAACTCTACATCTTTGTATTCATTCTTTAAACTTAACAATGCTTTTATGTTTGCTATAGCGTCATCGAACAATCTTATTCTTTTAAATTGGTTAGAATCTAAATATTTTTTAAAAATAACTATTTTATTATCTGCAGCTGGACCAGATCCTAAATTACCAGCTCTCTCTACGTAGATATTATCTATGTCAATCCCTTGATTTCTAAATGTATCTAAAAATAAATCTTTATTATCAAAGTTTGGTCTAGCTGTTACAATAATTACCTTACTTCCAGCTTTTGTAGCATGTCTTAAAACTGCTTTAACTTTATTAATCATTCTAGCTATTGGTGTAGATGTTTTGTTGAATATTTCAGCTGAAGTAAATTCGCCAAAGTCAAACTCTTCATTTTTTTTCAAAACATATTTGTTAAATTGTTTGTTATCTAATAATTTTATAACTTTACCGTCTTTAACAACTTTGACTTTAGCTTTAGTAACAAACATAGTTTCATCAATGTCAAATATAGTTAACCCTTTTCCAGATCTTTCTATTATAAATTCATTAAAACTTTTCATGTGTTATTTTTTAATTATTTTTTTTCGTTATTATGGAATGTAACTAACCATTTTATATCTGTTTTAATTTCAGCAATTGTCTCGGTAATACCTTTGAGATGTAAGGTTTCAATAATATAAACTCTCCACGCAACAAATGCAACAACAGATACTAATGAGGTAATAAACAGGGTTTCATAAAAGGTCATTTCAGATAGCTCTCAGTATAAAGTTAAATTTTCAATATTAGAATTGGCTGTTTTAACTACAGGAGCTACCTGGACAGTTTATTTATTATTCATAAACTCTGTTATGTGTGTTATTCACTAAAACAAACGTTGTACACTTAGATATTTCTTTTAATTTTTGAGCTCCAACATAAGTACAAGCTGATCTCAGACCACCTAGTATACTAAGTACAGTAGGCTCTAAAGGACCTTTAAATGGTATTTGCACTTCCTTACCTTCTGCAGACTTATAAGAAGTTAAACCACCATCATATTTTTCTTGTGCTTGTAATGATGACATACCATAAAACTGTTTAACCATTAAACCGTCTACAGTGACTAATTCACCACCAGATTCTTCATGACCTGCTAGCATACCACCAAGCATTACGAAGTCAGCGTTACCGCCAAAAGCTTTAGCGACGTCTCCAGGGTTTATACATCCACCGTCAGCAATAATAAGACCACCAAGTCCATGAGCAGCATCAGCGCACTCTATAATAGCACTAAGTTGAGGGTATCCAACACCAGTTTGGATACGCGTTGTACAAACACTACCAGGTCCTATTCCAACCTTAATAATATCAGCACCGCTTAATATTAACTCTTGAGTTTGATCTGCTGTACATACGTTACCAGCAACTATAACAATATCTGGATTATCTTGTCTAAACTTTTTTATAAAATTAATAAATCGTTCTGTATAACCGTTAGCTACATCTATATTGACCCATTTAATTTTACCTTTAGGTAACTTACCTTTAAGCATTTTCCATTTTTGTAAGTCTTGTTCTGTAATACCCATCGAGTAGGCTACAGTACCTTTTTTATATCTAAAATAGAAATCATATAAGTCTTCAATATCATAATGCTTATGTAAAAACGTAGGCATATTACTTTTCATTAGTACATTAGCAGTTTCAAAAGTACCTACAGTATCCATATTAGACGCAATAATAGGAACACCTTCCCAGGTTTTTTTTGAATTTACAAAGGTAAATTTTTTCTCTAATGTAACTTGTGATCTTGATTCTAATATACTTCTTTTTGGTCTAATAAGTACATCACTAAAATCTAATTTTATATCAGTTTCAATTCTCATATTGATTCTCCCATGGAAAAACAACCCATGCATCTGGGTCATCTAGCAATTGTTCAGTTAACTCTTCACCTAAAAAATCTGAGGAAACTTCAGCGGTAGTTCTTTCACAAACTACTGCAAATTTATATCTGAATTTTAAGTTATGTTTTTGTATTTCTATACTATTGGTTATCCAATTTATAGTCTCGCTTGTGTCATTTATGTCATCTACAAATAAAACTTTTGTATGTTTATTCCATTTTGTAGCTGTTTGAAAAAAGTTTTGAAAGTTTTGAGCAAGAGAAGTACCTGTATTATTATCTCTTAGTCTTATATCAAGAGGTATGAATGGTTTGTCCATTATATGGGATAGAGTGATACCAGGAATAGCACCGCCTCTAATAATACCTACTATGTAATCTGGTATATATTCAGCTTTGTACATATCAATAGCTATTTTATGTACCAGATTATCTATTCTATTCCAGGAATAAAAGTGTTTGTTCATTTTGTATATTTTAATCTATGTTGACGTCCATTTATTGAAAATGTTATAATTGAATGTGAATAAATTGTTTCAGTATTTTCGTTGTATCTTGTAACTCTTTGACATACTGGTCCTACATTTTGTGAACTTTTCATATTGCCTATAAAACCACCGATTATTGCTCCTGCAGTACCTCCATCAGGTAAATTCTTAGTTACATTATTACCAATAGCACCTCCAATAAGAGCACCTAACAAAGTATCAGCAGTTTTATCACCTACTTGACCTTCAGTACATACCTCTACTGTGTATGGTGTACGTCTAATAATTTTTTTATATTCATCAACAACAGTACCTCTTACAGTTTGAGCCAATCTTGTTTCTACTGTATCTGCTGAAGCAGGTGAAATAAGGATGGAGCAGCTTAAAGCTACTCCTATTATAAAACTTTTACGCATTAGCCATCTCCATTGCTGTTTTAACTGCATTAATTTTTTTAGATCTGTTAGCACCATACCACATACTATTCAATCTAGTTTGAGTACTATTACCAATCTTATGATCAGTAACATAAGTCACAGCATTAAGAGCTTGCCACCAAGAGCCTCGAGCAAATTCTGCTCCAGGTTGAGTCTCAAATGAATCGTAAGCTAATTGAGCTGTACGAGTAAGACTCTGCATACCAGTTTCTTTATCTTCTTTCTTTGACTCGCCGAAGATCTTACCTAAGAAGTTTCTAAACTGCTTATCAGTTACTTGCTTAGCACCTAAAGTTTCAGCAATAATTTTATACTCGTGCATTTTCTCTTTAGCAATTCCAAGAACCTGCTTAACCATTTCTGGATCAAATTCTTTTCTATGAGAAATACGAGCAAAGTTTTGAGCTTCAGATCCTAATGAGAGAGTTAATGTATTATTACACACTACTCTAATAGGAGTGAATCTTACATCAACAGCAGAACCAAACTGATGAGGGTTTGAAAATAGAAGATAACCTTCTACTTTATCGCCGTCAAATAATGTAAAGTTTGATTCAATTTTACCAAGTGCCCAAATCTTTTTTCCATCGAAAAGAGAACCTGCTGTGTGCATTTTAATTGAACCTTCTTTACAAAACTCTTCAAAGAAACTAAATGCAGTAGCGTTCTGAACCGGCTGCCAATCTTCACCTACAATATCGAGAATTTTATTATCATTCTCTCTCATAAGAGCTTTTTTATTAGGTACTATTATCTTAGTACCATCTGCAGCAGTTACTGCTAGATCGCGTTTTTCAACTTTCCAATCTAACCCTGCTGCTTCCATCATTTCCATAGGCATAACACCTTCTTCTAAAGATACACCTAAACCATGCCATGGTGTTGCTCCGACATATGCCATTTGAGCTTTATTTTCGATAATTTCTAATTCATGAGCCATTTCAATTTCTTTCTTCTTTGTTTTTTTTATACTATTATTATACTAACTTTTCCGAATAAGTTTCTCTAAGACTAACTTTTTTTTAATTAAAATGGGATAAAGTCTATCTCAGTACCATACTGCCAATGTTTATTGTCAAAATCAAAGACACATCTGTTAACTAGATCTACTGGAATCTTTTTGATTTTTGTACCATACTTATCACCTTCTTTAATGCATAATTCAATACCTGTAATCTTAGCTAAACCATATTTCGTCATACATTGAGTGCCTATTTTTAATTCTAACATTTAATTTTCCCTTTATCTAATTGTTATACCTTAGTATAGCTTCTTTTTTAACAGAGTGCAACTGTTATTTTACTTATTTGTCATCATCATAATCTTTTCTAATCATCTTTTTAAAAAGATATTTCAGTACAGAAAGCTCACCTTCTTCAAATTTAGTGAGACCTCCATCATTAGGAGTAACAGCTTCTAATCTATTAATTTCATCAAATAATTCCATTTTAATTTTATTATATCTGTATTCATGATTAATCATTATTTTACTTTCTATTCTTTACGCTGCTTGCATATCAAAGTAGCTATTCGCTACTTTTTCGAATTCTTTACCATACTTAGCGCTAGGTAAATCGAAATGGTAAGTTAAGTAACCACCACCATGCCTTAAATCGTCTGTAGTGATACTTTCAGCCTGACATATCCACCTAATAGCTGTATCTCTATCACCAGCACCAGCTTCTAGCATATCAGCTACTAGTTGCTCAAACTTCTCAGTTCTAAGCTTCTCCATTCGCATATCTTCTACGAACTTAGTTTCAGAGTGAATTCTATACTCCTCGATAGTTTTCGCTACTACTTCTGCAGACATGTTATAAATGTCTAGCTGTCTTGCGTATGACTTAGAGTATAAGTCAGAGATCATCTCATAACACATACACTGGTCTTGATAAGTCTCATACTGACTTATCGTAAAGATTCCCTGATCATTCCAATGCTTAACAGGCGCAGTATGACTATAGATACTACCCGGCTCTGCTTTTGATTTAGCATCAGCTTCAAGATTGATCTTCGTAATATATGTTTCTAAATTCATTGTAATAACCTCTTTTTAATTTAAATTCTTATTATACACTTATTATAGCCTACTTTTAAACAGAGTGCAACTGTTATTTTACTATTTCATGAACTTTTTTTGCGTCAACCATTTTAACGTTAACATACTGTGAGAATTTCTCGATAATTGATTCATTATCATCAAAGAACGTATAAAATATATCTCTGAACTTTTTAAGTTGTTTCATTTTATACTCATCATCTGGAAGATTTCTCCAGTAAGGATGCTTTGTTGTATTTCGTTCTAGTAATTCATGATACTTAATACCATTATCTTCTAAGAAGTCATAGTCAGCTTGAGTCATCATTCTTGATGTACATATAACTACATAAAAGCCTTTATTATACATCATCTTAGCTTCAGATGCTAGAGGCAAGAGAGTATCTTTACGTATATTCTCTGGTGTAGCTAACTCTAAAAACTTTTTTATATTAACAGAACCGTCTTTATTATGAGGTGTTCTATGACCTGAATCTATTAACGTAAAGTCTAGATCGAATACTACCATTTTTTTCATATATTTCTTCCTTTTTCTTATTATACACTTATTATAGGAACTTTTTCCACATAGTGCAACTAAAAAAGGGCTTTAATATGAACTTTTTTTAATTAGTTAAGTATTTCCAGCATACAGGTGCTATATTCTTTATTTCATCACCAAAATATTGAGCTAATTGCTGTATCTCTACTTGAGCATGCTCTTCAGTTCTTAATTTAAAGATACGTGCAGCTGCTGCTAAAGAACCAGTTTCTATCCATTGAGTTATCATAGCTTGAGGTAATATAGATCTAGCTTGTTCAGGGCAAATACCTTTTTTAAGCATCATTTTATAAGTATCTTCTGTGTGTCTTATAGTTTCTTGATAAGCCATACTTACATCTGTAGAAGCATAAGTCTCATCTGATGAACCTTGTTTTTTATTCTCTGCTGCTAATCTCCATTCATTCGGAGACCAAAATTCTGGAGTATCACTAACATACCGTCTAGATACTTCATTACGTGTAATGCCTATCATATGCTTAAACCATTGTCTAGCTATAAAAATAGGTGCTTTAATTCTTACCTGGTAAGTAATTTGAGAGAATGGTGTCCAATGATCATGCGTTGCAAGATACTTAATTAGACCTTCGTCTTTATCACTGAAGTGTCCTACTTCTTTAGCGAAAGAAACTCTTGCAGCGTTAACTGCAGATATATCACTTCCCATACTATCAATCAATGTTACGTTCATAAACTACCTCATCTGCTAAGTTATATTTTACTGCTTCTTCTGCAGTCATAAAGTTATCTCTTTCCATGTCAGCTTCTAGCTTAGCATATTCATGGTCTGTATGTTTTACATAGATTCCTGTTAATACAGTCTTCCATCTAATTAATTCTTTAACTTGAATCTCTACATCAGTAGCCTGTCCAGATGCTCCTCCTAATGGTTGATGTATCATATGTCTACTATTTTGTGTAACTAATCTTCTCTTGCCAGAAGCTGCTAATAACGACCCCATCGAAGCTGCTTGACCAGTAACGATAGTAGTAATAGGAGACTGTATATACATCATAATATCATATATCGCCATACCAGCTACCACTGATCCTCCAGGTGAATTAATATACATGTTAATAGGTGCTTTAGGATTCTGTGATTCAAGAAATAGTAATGAAGCAATAATATGATTTGACATATTTTCTTCTACTACACCATTTAAGAATAAAATTCTATCTTTAGCTAGACGTGTATATACATCATAAGCTTTTTCTCTTCCGTCTTTATCAACTTCAATTACTGCTGGAAATGGCATTTAAATATCCTTCTGCTCTCTTATCAAATAAGTTTTCTCTATTTTTAATACTGCCTTTTAAATGTACAATATAACCTTCTGAGTATCTCTTATCCATTTGATTCCAATACGCATGCATCGGAACAATATTTACGTTTGCTTCATGAATGGCAATATTAAAAGCTGATTGATCATCAGACCATAAACCTTTTTTATCTAACCATTCTTCTATTTGATTATAGCTAAAATACGGCTTAAGTTTCTCTCTTGTAGATTTATCTACTAATATTACACCTGAGTTAAAATAATTAATTTTAAATTTATCTACAAGATGACTCTTGTTTATTCTTGCTAAATGATCTGGTTCTTTACCTACATCAAATATCTTACCCATTCTACTTACAGCATGAAATCCCTCAGTAGGGTAATATTCTAATATATTTGGTGAGTCAGTAAAATAATAAGTGTCTGTATCTAGGATAATAATTCTATCATAATGGTCATAAGCTTCATTAATGAATATATCAAATATTTCTAAAGCTGGTGAATTATGCTTAGTTTTTTTCTCTGTAACTAATTTGTATTGCCATCCAAACCTCACAGAAGCTTGCCAAGCAAATTCAATAGATCTCTTCTTACAAGTTTCATTACTCTCATTTATAATTGATGAGGTAGCTGTAGTTCTATCTTCAATAGTTTGATATTCAGTAGAAGGTATACCGATTTGTATAAGAAGAGTACTTAAATTGTTTGTCATAGTTTTCTTTCAGTTTCTGTAAAGAAATATGATCAATACAGATTAATTGTATCTTTTTATTATTAGGGTAATGGTCGACTATCGTTCCAAGAATTACTTCTCTATTTACTTGAAGAGTAGCTTTACACACTTCTTCACTTTTAAAAATATTAAAAGTGTTAACAGCGAGTTGCGGAGTGTCTGGTGATACAGCAGTATATATTATTGCTAGCACAAACCAATTCAGCATTTAATTTTTCAAAGAGTTTACTGTTTTTTTATCTTGCATCTTTTTCCATATTGAATGTAAAAAGTAAAACCATACACCATTTATACTAGGTTCTACTAATGCAACTGCTCCTGCTTCCCATATACTTGCTCCAGTCATAAGACTTACAACTGCCATTGCAATTACTATATGTCCAAGTGTGTATACAACTGCTAGCATAACACTGCTACCTGCAACAACTTTTTTTAAAAATTCGAATATACCTTGCGTGAATTCAGTCATTTTATTACTTCTCTTCTAATATTGTTATAGTGTGTTTTATTCTTTTTCTTCGTAAATAAAGCTTTTATTTACATTTTTCTTTTTAAAGAGTCCTCCTAAGAACCACTTTAAATTTAACCATCTCATTTTAATTTTCATTATAAACATCTAAATACCCTCTATACATATATTCTGCAATAAACTTATTACCTTCTTCATTAGGATGCGCATCATGAGTAGAAATATATAAGTTTCTTTCCATAATTACATCTTGAATGCAGCCACCATTCATGTGTCTAAAGTAAGGAAATCCTTTAAAAAGTTTTTTATCTTTTTCCATATTAAATGTAGATTTTCTAGGTGTGCCGTCAAATTTAGTTAACATAGCTTTTGTAAATATTTTATTCCAATAATCTTGTTCTTTTCTTTTATGATTCCCTCTTATAGCGCCTAATTGAGATAACCTAGCTAATTCCCAAGGTGAGAATGGGTGTATACCTTGTCCGCAGAAATAATTAGCTCCTATCGAATTAGCTATATGTTTTAACGAATACTGGTAATTTAAGCTTTCACTAATGATAATATCTATACCTTTATCAGTAAATATTTCATTAATAGCAACCATAATACTCGAACCTAGTCCCATTTTTTCCCAACAAGCTAAAATAGTATCCATTTTAAAATTTAAAAACTCAGACCATCTCTTTTCTTTAATTAATAGCATTTGATGCTGCTTCTGTTCTTCAGACACTCTAAAAGAAGTATACAGTTGAAAAGCCATACTATGACCTGACCATGTTTTACTATAGATATCAATATTATCTAGTTTTTTAAAATTCGATGCTCTTAGGTAACTAATAGTTAATCTATTATGTTTTTCTAAATTAGTTAAATCTTTTATATCTTGACGTTCCGCTTCAGACACAATTCTAAGATTACTATTAGTATCTAATGAATCAGGAATAAAATCATCTTTATTCAATCTATTAATTAAATGCTGTGTCTCTACATACGATAATGCTTCGTACATATTATTAAGTTTAATAGTAGTGCCATGTACTGAAGTTCTGTCAAAGCCAGACCATAAAGGTATAATAGCTTTTACTCTATCTTCACCGACTTCATTAATACCTTCTAGTATCGATTGGTAAATGAATTGATTGCCAGATCCACCTTTAGCTTTATTGACAATCTTGTATTTGTTACCTAATAGTTCATTAAAAACTATTGGCCACATTTTATAATCTCTTTTATAGGTAGGGTCGTTATGGGTAAAATCAGGATCTGTTAAGGAACAGCCGCTGAATATAATAGTATCGCGCATTAAAAAACCTTTACATTGTACAGAGCTTCGAACTCTTTCGCATCGTGTTCATCATTAACAATAGGTTTACCCTTAATGTTTAACGAAGTATTTAATAACATAGGACACCCTGTCTGATTGTACCATTCTTCTAATATTGTGCGTAGAACAGTGTTATCCCCTTGAGAGACCACTTGTACACGTGCGGTTCCGTCTATATGAGTAACAGACTCATAATCATGCTTAGCATGAGCTACGAATTGCATATAAGCATTCATAGGTCCTCTAAAATATTCTTCAGCGTATTCTTGAAGAATAGCCGGGGCGAATGGGCGAAACTTTTGACGTTTTTTGATAGTATTAATAGTATCTCTGATATTTTTACGGGGATCTGCAATAAGACTGCGATTGCCGAGAGCACGAGGTCCAAACTCAGCGCGACCAGATGCAATACCACAATAACTATGTTTAAGAAGATGTTTAACGACCTCATTAGGATTAATCTCATTTTTTATATTATACCCCAAATAGGGATCTTTCCATTTAAGTTTTTGTTTGAGCATTAAAGCAGCTGCACCTATTGATGAACCACAATCACCTGGATTAGGCATAATCCATATATTCTTGTCTTTTATTCTACTATTAGCTTTACAATTTAAAGCACACCCTCCCATAATAACTAAATTCTTTTTAGGGCACAACTCTACTAATTTAAGTATTTCTTCTTCAAATAATGATTGAGCTGATGCTGCAATATCTTCATTCTTTGCACCAGGTAAAATATGATCTAAACCTCTATGGCAATCTTGTTCTAAGTATTTTTTTAAATTATGAATAGGTTCACCGTAAGCAGCCATACCCATAGTAATGTATTCGTCTTCATTAGGTTTTAACCCAATTCGACGTGTTATTGCTGAGTAAAAAAGTCCAAGGGAATAAGGATAGTATCTAGAGTGTATTTTAGACATGTTGTCCCATATTGACACTGTAGTCCATTCACCAACACTATCGACAACAAGTATATTACAATCGTCGAAAGGAGAGGTATAATAACCAGCTGCGGCGTGACTCTTATGATGATCATATGACTTATCGATACGTAGAGATCTTTTATTGTTATCCCAGTCTTGGCCAGAATAAAGAAATCTAGAATTTTTCCAAAAAAGTTTTTCATAGTATGCATATTTATTCCATCTTTCAGGGTTTAATCCATTAGGAGGTATAAGTTTTATTTGATCACTATGTAACCACTTATCCCCTTTTTGCTTACTATATCTTTCTGAATGACCTGCGTAAAGTATTTCACTATTATGATTAATGATACACATTCCTGCGTCATGAAAACCTTCGCTAAATCCAATAAAGTTCATAAATCCAAACCCACGCAATGATTTATGATGTACAACCCAATGTGACCTTGGTCACTACTACATATGTACTTTCCCAAACAATTCATAATATTTAGTTTTCTTCGTTTTCACGAATTAAATTACGCATATCAGTTTCCGCTTCTTCTTTATTCATATAAGGACCGATAGTAATATAACTACCTTCAATATCTATCTTATATATAAACCAACTTGTACCACCATACAGACTAGGATGTATCTGGTAGGTGTATCTTTCTTGTCTCGAGGAAGATTGTATTGACAAAACCATCTCCTTTTAATGTATAAAAACCTTCTCCAGTTTCTATTTGTTTAGACCATTCATCTTCTGACATAACTTCAGCAAAATAACTCCATGCTAATTCAAAAGACTCGTATACGAAAACAGTTATATTTGATTGTTGTACACCTTCAGTAGTTTCTGTTGATGTCGTTTTTCTTACAAATAATTTTTCTTGACCCATTTGTCACTCACTTCTGTAGGATTTGGATTTCCATGGAATACGCACACTTTACCACCTTCGGGGATAGATCTCCCGAACATTTGACTCCTGTCACCGGCATGTTTTCCTCTTTCGACTCCTTTTTTATAGGACCACAGCCACTCATCAGGAAAACAATTAAGTATATTAGGATAGTAATTAACATAAGATGATACAACGTTTTGATCTCCAAAAAAGCTAACTTGCTTTTGCATGTCATGAAACTTAATATTATTCTGAATATAGTATTCCCATATAGAACTTAGATCAGTATTAAATCTCATCGCAGAAGAATTGTATTCTTTACCAGGTAATATACCATTATCAGGTCGAATAAAATCTCTTATAATACCAAATGAGGGATGCTCGAAAAAGCAATCGATATTATCAACAATAACAACATCGAGGTCAAAGTATAAGTATTCACCTTTAGGTAAGATGCCAGGCTTAAACATTTGAAGTTTATTCCACCAACCAGTAAAACCACCGTCTAATTCTATAGGTATAATGTCACCGTAATATAAAGACGTCTGATCAGTCAATACATAAAACTTAAAGTCTTTAGTAGTATTACGTTTAACCATATTGTATAAACGTTGTGTGTATTCTCGGCTATATTTGGTGCCCCAGTTAACACATACTACATTAACCATGTGTAAATACTCTTTTAGCGAAATCCAAGTTTAACTCTCTATAATGTTTTAAATTAGTAACTTTTGGCAGTGTATAAAACTTCTCAACTAGCGGCTTTCTATATCTACTTTTATAGTCAATTTTTACATTTTTTTCTAATAATTTTGACCAATACCAAACATGATACGAAGCGGTAGTAATCTTATTATGAATTTTAATTTGATTAATAATTTTTTCAAAACTACCAACCGGTTTTGATAAAATTGACTTATTATTCATATGCTGACCAGGTATGGTTCTTTTATTAATTCCACTGCCGACTATAAGATGATCAGTACCACCTGAAATTGAAGCTATTTTATTGCTCGGTATGTTTGTATCTAATTGTGTATGTAAACAGGACACACAAGGTACAAAGTCGAAAGGTGTATTAGTTTGTCTAAAACCTTTTAAGTCAAAATCATTTAATACAGGGTGATTAAAAAATTCTTCATCTATACCAGCTCCCCATATTACTTTTTTACCTGCTGTGATTCTAGTAGTCCACAACCACAACCTATGCATCCAGTCGTTAGTAGAGAATAAACCACCACCTCCAATAATTAAAATATCACAAGTAATAGGCCTTGCTGGTTCAGTTAAATCAATAACCTCGCCTTCAAAGTCTTTAAAGTAGTGATATGGTGATGAAAACCAATCACCAGGATTATTTATATCCTTACGATGTAAATATACTATTTTCTGTGTCATTATTAAACTTCCAAACTGCTACTGTTGTGTTTACATTCGTTTCATGAGGATACTCTTTATAATTTACAAGACCGAATTTGTACTCAGGTGGCACAGTAGATTCAACCGACCCTTGTACTAGTACCCATTTATATTTATTCTGTAAGGACTCTAAAAATTCTAATCTTAACTTGTGTGGCCAGTGCTGTAACACTTCTTTGACAATAATTAAATTTCCACCGGGTAAATCATGAAAATTTTCTAGTTTACAAAATTCAGCATATGGATTAGTACAATTAAGTTCTGCTCTCTCTAATGCTGTATCACTTACATCGTAACCTGTATATCTTACATAATCTGGCCAATCAAAGTCTTTATAAAGAAAATAAGGACCACAACCGAAATCATGTACAATTTTAGGTTTACTTTTATTAATAGTTTTAAAGAGCATTCTCAACCAAATTTTAGCATTTTCAGGCATAGAACCTGAGCCTGCACCTTGAGCTTTTCTCCATCTATTAGTCTTATAGATATCTTCAAAGACTTCCGCCATTTGATCTATACCAAAGTCTTTAGTGTCATGCCCGGTTGCTTTATGATTATAAGTTGATTGCTCGTTCAATTTTCTCTTGCTCCATAGGTATAAGATACTGTCTAGCCCATTCCATAGCTAAATCATCTCTATGTGTTATTTTATTTTTTCTTGAGAGATTTGCTGTATCATCATTTCTTATCTTCTTAGCCTTATTTACTATCTCTGGTATTCTTATAAGACACCCAGCAGCTTGTGCTAACTCTACAGCGTAAGTATCTACATACCAATGTAAAAATATTGGATGTGACATATAACCCATTAATTCATACCACTGTCTAGTGACCATAAAATGAGGAGCTCCGCCTTGATTCCTGCCGTCATCAGGTACTAGTACACCAATTCTCTTATGTAACTGTAAAGTTTTTTCAAATACTATATTATCCCAACCTTTAGTCATCATTAACTCAGCATCACCTTGCATAAAAAGAATAGAGCCTTCGGCTTTTTTAGCCATAAGATTCCATCCATGATTAGCAAAATACTCTCGTCCTATATGAAGATATTTTTTATTAATTAATTTTTCATATTCAGGCAAGGTCGGGTCATTTTTATTAAGATATATGTGAAAGTCTAGAGGCGCTTTATCAACAGTACTTTTCATACTATCAATCATTGCAGCACATTTTTCTGGGCGACCTCTAGATGGTGTACATATACTAATCATATTCTTTTTTCAGTCCAAGTTTTAGGTGTTTTATCATTTATAATTTCAAGTGGTAGATGGTACTTAAAAGGTTTAGGGTTCTTTCTAATCCAATCAGCTGTTAATTTAACTGCTTCTTTAACTGTAGTGGTTGTTTGGTAACTTAATAATCTTCTAGCTTTATCAGAAGAACAAGTAGCATGTTTTACTTCCTTTGGTCTGCCCTGTGTGTAGTAGATAGGGTCTTCATTGAATCCCGTCTCGTTTGAACATAAAGAAACAAGATCGTTGATGGTAACAGGCTCCTCATCAGGGCCAATATTAATAGTCTCATAGGTGATATTCTCATTAGTTCCCATTTTCTCTAAACATTGTATGCAATCACCGACATAAGAAAAACATCTTGTCTGTGTGCCGTCTCCATATATTATAGCTGGTTTACCTTGTAAGTTTCTGTTTAACATTATAGACATTACATTACGGAAAGGATCATCGTATTTTTGATGTTCTCCTACTATGTTATGCGGTACTGCTATATTCCATTCTATTTTGTGTACTTCTCCAAGGCATTTGAGCACTTCTTCAGCAGCGACTTTTGCAATACCATAAGGGTCGACGGGCGCTGTTTGCATGTCTTCTGTAAAAGGAGCTTTTTGATTACCATACCTTGCCATTGATGTACAAAAGACGATTCTTTTAACTCCAACTGAGATTGCAGCTGAGAAACTTGTAACTGAAGCTTCGAAGATATTTCTTGTGATGAACGAAGGTGAAAAAACAGATAACCCTTCATGAGCAGTAGCAGCACAATGATAAAGAAGATCACAACCTTCCATTGCTTTTGCCATAGCGTTGAAATCACAGCAATCAATGAGGTGGAATTTAACAAATTTAGGAACATTATCTTCTTCACCTCCTACAAAAGTGTCATTACCTTCTATTTCATGACCAAGTTCATGCATTCTAACAGCTAGGTGATGCCCTAAGAAACCACCTACGCCTGTAATAAAAACTTTCATAGTTACATTCTTTCTCTACGTAGCTGAACCTACTGATCTTCGTTTAATATCATCGTGACAAAAATTAGCCCAATAAAGTTCGAATGCGACTCCATCTTCAAGTCCTTCAAATTGATGTATTAATCCAGGTTTTACTTGTGTAAAATCACCTGCTTTTAAAATAGTTTCATCAACAAGCCCGTCTTGCATTCCGTCTTGCCAAACACGAATAATCATAGAACCTGATTCAACAAAAAAACCATTCCATTTAAATTTATGTTCATGCTCTGAACATTTAAATCCTGCTTTATATTCAATACGGTGAAATTCTAATACTCCATTAGCGTGCACTAGTTCTGTGGCACCCCAAACTTTACCTGCTTTATTACCCATTTATTCTGGCTCCCAATCGCTTCTTGTAAAAATAAAATCGTGACCTTGTAGGTGGTCAACTTCTTGTAATTCGTAACCCCATGACTCTAATAACCACTGTGAGTAGTTATCATCTCTATTAATCTCTACACATAGTACTGGGTTACATCGATCAATAGTTTGTTTAGCACCTAAAAGTACTTTAGGTTCGTATCCTTCAACATCTATTTTTATAAAGTCTACGTCTGTATAACCATAGCTGTCTAGTTTTTTAATTTTAACTTCTCTAGGACCGCTACCTTTAATTCTACCTGCATTCATAGAAGTAAAACTTGTAGTCTCAGAGTCACCTAAAGCAACACCGTATACTAATAAATTCTCTACTTTAAATTTCTTACTTTTAAGTCTAAACTCAAAACCTACAACATCATCAAAATAAGGCAACATATTTTTAGCAAAGTCACCTCCTCTAAAACCAACGTCTATTCCACGTCTAAAATTTTGTATATAAGGTATACATTGTTGCCATGTGCCTAGCCAGACGTCTGCCATTTGACACTCCCAATATCGTTCATTGTTGTAAGTACATTTTTTAAATCTTTAATGTCTAGTGCATTAGGCCCATCAGATGGTGCATTATCTGGATCATCATGTACTTCTATAAAATAATTTTTTACACCCATTCCTGCAGCTGCATATGCTAACCTCGGAACGTAATCGCGGTTTCCACCAGACGACGTACCTTGTCCGCCAGGTTTTTGAACGCTATGTGTAACGTCATAAACGAAATCGCAATCATAAGTATCAATAATATATTGCATACCAGTGAAATCATTAACCAATGTATTATATCCAAAACTTGTACCTCTCTCTGTAATCCATACTTCTCTTGCAGCGTCACATTTCGAAAGTATACCTTTAACATCCCAAGGAGCTAAGAATTGTCCTTTTTTTATATTTACAATTAATCCAGAATGGCATGCTGCTTCAATTAGATCTGTTTGTCTACTTAAAAAAGCAGGTATCTGAAGAACGTCAATTACACCTGAAGTTAAAATATAATTTATCTGTTGTACTGTATGTACATCAGTTAAAAATCTTTGGTTAGGGTATACCATTTTTAAAACTTCAAAATCTAATAGAGTATCTTTAATACCTACACCTCTTGTAGCATCACCAGAAGTCCTATTAGCTTTATCAAACGAAGCTTTAAAATATAAATTTTTACATAACCCGTTACTAGCTTCTAAAATTAAATCTAAAAGTTTTCTTGAGTGTTCCAAACTTTCGTGTTGGCAGGGTCCTATTATTAAATTATTTAGCATCTGAATCCAAATCTAATTGATCATGGTCCCATAAACTTTCAACATATTCTAAAGCACGTGCTGGAATATCTGCGTAATTAATCGTATCTGAGTCTACTTCAGGCGTCCCTTCTAGTGTTGATTGATACAGATAAAGTCTATTAGCTAGATGCTCTTCAACTAATTCAGTCTTAGATTGACCATAATAAGGTACTGCATGATGTTTCTCCATCAGATGTTCATTTACGGATTTTTCAGTGTAGTCAGTATTACGGTAAATATCACCCATAATTCTACCATATTTACCTTTTGAATTGTAAGACTTACATTTAAGGGTTAACCCAGCTGGGTCATCTAAGAAGTTTACTACGAAAGCTTTTGCAGCTTTACCGAACTTTTTTTCTACTTTGTCTCTTGTTCTAGATTCTGGAGTATCAATACCATATAATCTAATTCTTTCATTTTTTAACCAAACACCGAATCCTAAATCAATATCGATGTCAACAGTATCTCCGTCAACGACTCTTACGAGTTTCGCGCCATAAGTAAACATAATCTAATCTCTTCTTTCAATATCTTCTTCTGTTAATTCTTTACCAAACCAGACTTCTATAATCTTAGCAGGTTTATTAGATACATTAGTAGCCTTATGCCATGTTAGCTTAGGGATATCAACGCTCTGCTTAGGGTTATATGTGTCTGTATATATATCACTGTTTGCAAACTCGAGTTTCATAGTAACTTGACCTTCAACTATATGCCAATGTTCTGATCTAAAACTGTGTCTTTGATCACTCAAACTTTTACCAGGTGTAATAGTTAATTCTTTAACAGTATAACCTTTTTGCTCATCTAATACTCTATACCAACCCCAAGGTCTTTCAATAATTGGTTTTTTCCAGTCTTCTAAAATAATAGAACTAGAATTAATCTTATTTCTTCCGCCTACGCCAAATTTAAAATCGATTTCAAAATCTGAAGTTGCAACGGAATCCATTTCAGGTATGTTAGTTTTAGTTCTATCCCCACCATTCATAAAGATTAATTGACCATCTGGGAACATAGCTGCAGCTCTTGTAATAAGATCCGTTGCTGAGTCATCTTCATCATTAAATTCTGTAGCATAATTAACGTCATGCATCGCTTTAAGTATTTTAACTCTCTCAAGAAAAGGCATAAAAGGTTTACTTTTTTTACGCGTTAACCACATATCACTATTAACACCTACTAGAAGAAAGTCACAATGCTGTTTAGCTGCTTTTATATAAGCTACGTGTCCTGAATGCATCGGGTCAAAACCGCCAGATATAATACCTATTTTCATATATTGAAATCCCTATCACTTGTTAAAGACTTTGTGTCACTTACAATAGCACATCTCGGCTGAATACGTTCTATCATAACACCGCACCTATCACTAATATGCATATCAGCTGCAGTATAACCTTGTTCATGAGCAGCTAAAACTAATTTAGCTGCAGCTTCAGGCTTAATAATATAAGCATAAGCTCCTCTAGAAGTCTTAACACCTTTACGTACTTCGTAATACTCTTCTACTTCTGGAGCATTTTCTGCATAATCTGGTTTTGCTTCAAATCTCCAAGCATCTAAATGTAAGATGTCTTGAAAATCTACTTTTGGTACTGGTGCTACTATTCTAGCATCGTGCTCTAATATCATAAAATTTTCATTTTGATTAGCACATTGCTCCCATAAAGAGAAATGTGACATAAAGCAGCCTCTTACTCCTGGTTTACTATTTTTAATCTCATATAGTTTAGGTCCAGGTGAATAAGCTTTAATGTTTAATTCTGCTAATGCAGCGTCAGCTTTAGAGGGAGTATAACCATCTACTATAGTAGCTTCAATACCATGCTCTTCACATGATGTTAAAGCTTGACCGGCTGCATGCATACTATGAAGTATGCCATTTACTTGTATAATATATGCTTTCATATTACTCTCCTGTCTACTCATTTATTATAGTAGAATATCATAATATTGTTATATTTGATATATCCAATATAATGTTAATAGCATAGTAAGAATATAAACAGTTGCGTAAAATTTATACATTTAAAGTCCATACATTTCTCTTATACTATCTTGCCACTTATCAGCATGAGGACAATCTCTATATCTCTCAAACCATGGTCCACCATCTGTATAGTGAATAAGTTTCGGGTCTTCTTTATAATAACCTGCTAATGAATTCCATTTGTTTTTGAGGTTTCCTACTTCTTGTGCCCAGTTCATTCTATGTAAATACATAGGTGACTCTTCATTAACCAAATCAGGTGACAAGTTTTCACATAACTCATTATCAAATAACATTACAGAAGACCAATTCTTTCTAGGATAGATATGCTGCATCTGACCGTCCATTTTCATAGTTGAAGAAGGGCTATAATCATGCTGCACACACCATACAGGTTTTCTATTATCTGTAGTGTCAACTTCTTTCATTATTTCTTGTATATCACCTAGAGCTAAAACATCACAGTCAGCGAATAAAGAATAGCCTGTATATCCGGATAAGAAAGGAGTTAAAAATCTACTTATAGTAAATTCTGTAGAAGCTTTTTTATCACCAGCTCTCCAGTAACATCCTTGCTCTCTTAATTCGTAAAGTTTTAATGGTACAACTTCTATGTGTGGATTGTATTTTAAAATAGAGTATCTAGCTACTTGGTAAGCAATATCTTCTCTACTATCCCAACCTAAAAAAACTTTAAGATCCATACGCGTTCTCCATACTTGTTTCCCACGCAAATCCATTATTAAACTCATGTTTATGAAATGAATGGTACATGCAATTATTAATTATTTTTTCTCTATCAGGCTCTTCCATAAGAGCATCCGTATCTAAATCTTCTAGTTTAAATGAACCAAAGAAAGCAGGGCAATATTTATAACTTATTGTAGGAACACCTTTTACCATAGCGTCTATGGCTAGGTTACTTCCAAAACTAACTACAACAGCTGCTGTTGCTAATTGTGAATCCCAAGGAGGTGCTTTCTTACCTTTAGCAGGTTTAGGTCTAATAACTAAGTTACGACCTGTAAATTCATTTATAGTATGACATAATTTATTAAGCCAATTAATCTCTTCAAATGCATCCATATATGGCAAGGAAGGGGGTAATATTAAGATGTTTTCACCACCCCAATTTTTACCACCCTTCCAAGGTTGCAAATGACGAAGCTCCTCCGGCGTACGATCGTTGGGCCTATCTAGTAATCGAGTAGGTGCTGTACCTTTAAAAGTAACTCTTTTCCAAAATGGCCCATATCCGTTATCCATGTAAAACCAGTTTTTATCCTGTCTTACGGCTTCTTTACATACATTACCGCAACCACGCAAAGTGCCAGTTACAAATAACGCATCCATGTCTTCTGGAAATTCAGGTTTCCAATTTTTATCGTCTTCACACATCAAATACTTTGTTTTATCTTGAGTTAGCATATTCAACATAACTTGCTTAGAATGTTTTGGATCTAAGTATGCGTAATTTACCCCCATATCTGCTGTCTTTCTTTAGAATAACCAGCATCTTTTCTTCTGCCTTTAATATGATCCATATATTCACCTAAGATACCTTTTACGAAAGGGTGCATTTTTCTAACTTGTGTTTGATCTATTTTAACTTTAGCATTTTTACCGGGTATAGATAAATCGTATGCTTTACATAAATTTTCATCTCTCATACCTCTCATTTCATGATCCCATATAATACTATCATGCCAACCGAGATCATTATACTTATCAAACATTAACCCTTCATCGTACATAGCTCTTATACGTTTGAAATATTCTTTAGTTGCAGGTAATGTAGTATCCCATATCATAAACCCACATTCTGCATACTTATAACCTCTTTCTAATAGAGACATAAAGCAACCTTCTTGAACTAGCGTATGGAAGAACTCAATAGGTATAGATTTAACTGGTACTACATCAGCATCAATCCAGCCGATATATCTAGCATCGTCTTTTCTATTTTCATAGTGAGATAATACAGCATAAACTTTATGGCTGAATCTTACATGCTCATATTCAAACGACTTATAAGTCTTATCTTTAGGTTTTTTACCTGTATACTTCTCTTTGTATTCTTTATAACCTGTAACTTCTTTATCAAAATCTAATATCTTAATATTTTTAGGTTTCAAGTCAACTTTGGTTTCTTGAGCATAAGCATAATGTAATATTCCTTCAGGTAAAGCCTGATCAAAATAATGTATATGATTCCGTGCATATCTATCGTACCCTGCTTGATGAAACGTAGTACAAAAACTAAAATAATTCAAGAGCTTTTCCTTTTCCTAAGTAATATTTCCAAACATTTGGATCTTTCCATTCATTTAAATGCCATGTAGAGTATGCCCAGTTATTCAAATGTTGCTGTCTTTTATCCCAATTAATACTTTCTACATCTCCTAATACTTCTAGGTTATGCTCACAAGCATCATACGCAATACATCTCGGGTCTAAAGCAATAGTAGGTATTCCTTCTACAATAGATTCAACAGCAGCACTACTACTATGTGTAACAGTAGCGAAAGCACCACGGATTGAATCAAGAACTGTTCGTCTAGCTCTGTCAGCGTACTCAACTGTAACATTATCGAACCCTTTCGCGATAGTCTCGGGTCTTTCCCTGTCAGGGTTTGGATGTGCTCTAAGTATGATTGGTCTGTCTGTAATTTTTCTAATTTCTTCAATTTTACCTCTTGCATATTTCCAGAACGGTATAGCATCATTATACTGCCAACCTTTTTCTGATTGTAATAAGAATAGTATTGAACCGTCTTTATTTGTTATAGGATCTTTTTCAGTAAATTTAAACATTTTTTTGAAAGTTTTATACCTCTCTGCAGGCATATTCTGATTTAAAAAATTACCCGTACCAGTACAATCATTTAAACCCATACGAAACATCCAAGTTTCATTCTGTTTAAGTCTATTACGGACATAAACAGAGAATAAACCTGTATCGAAATGTAGAGTAGGTATTTTTGCTAGCATAAGCTTGTCTTTAAATATAGCTCTTGCAGTTTCTCTTTTACGATTAGTAACTGAACCAAACATAATAGCAAGCTCAGTGCCATGCTTTATTTGCATAAAATGATTATTTGTAACTTCGTGCCGCATATCAATTAATACTTGCTCTATTTCAGCAAAAGTATTAAAAATAGGATTCTCAAAGACTCTCTTTTGTTCTTTGATTGAGCAACCAGCGATTTGAATTCTCATAACATATACCTTCGCGCATTTCTTTAATATTATATTGTTTATAGGCTAAATTGTAGAATAATGTTTCTCTGTCGTAGTATTTAGGCTCGTCTATAGTCGAAAGATCTCGGTTAGTACACCATCCGGAAGGTGCATACATTGAAGTACTATAAACAGGAATACCATTAATGAGAGAATCCACAGCACATATTGACCCACTAACGACCATAGCGTGGCAATTGTTAAGGTCGGATTGTATAGTACTATCAGCAACACTAGGACCACTTGTGCCATTTTTTCGTGGTTTGTTTCTGATCTTAATTGGTCTGTTTGTAAAACTTTTAATTTTTCTAGATGTATCATCAGTCCACTCCTGGCTTGACATATTATGCATATACTGAGTCATAGTATTAGATGAAGGGCATATTAATATATGTTCTCCTTTAGACCATGGTTTAACTTTGATATCCCATTGGTCAAACCTATCAGAAGGAACATTTAGTTCTCTATTATCATGTAAGCTATTAAAACACCATCTCCAATATGTGTTGTCCCAATCTTCATTATTAGGATCATACCTCCCATTGTAAGGCATGTCACAAAAGATATATCTATCTTTAACCATATACTGTGAATTGTTAGCTATAAGACCCCATAATACAAATAGATCAGTACCGTGTGCATTAATCTTTGCTTTTGGGTATCCTTGCTCGAGTGCGGCGAATATTTTTTCCATCTTTGGTGACGCTTTTGGCATTACCAGAGATAGGGTTTGAGTCTTTTCCAAGGGATCCCTTCCGAAATTTCATCCGTCCACCACTCTGTATGTATGAATTCATTAAGCCAGTCAGTGCGGTCAATTCGCGGTGGATTTTCGATATCCTCCCAGCTACGTATAGATAAAGGAAAAGCAAAAGAAGCGGGGCTAGTGTAAATATGTATTCCATTTAGTGCAGCCTCCAAAGCTGGCCCAGACGAGTAATTAACGACACACCATGATCGACGCAAAATGTCTGGGAAATTAACTTGGTCTCCCTGACCTAAATGCTTTGGCATATCGAAGTACAACTCGGGTAATTCCTGAGCTATTTTATGATAGTTAGTTACAGTGTCTCTAGGATGAGGCCTTACAACTATAGGTTTTTTCGTAAACTTTTTAATATTTGTAACGGCATCTTTTATCCAGACATCTGTAGGAGGCATTCCATACCACTGATGTGAATCTTGTCTTTGTGTAGCAATCGTTATAAACTCACCATCTTTAACGTAAGGTCTGATTGCTAGTTTAAATTTATCTTTCCTAGTTGGGTCTAAATTAGTTTTATTTGCAAACTCTGCAGTATTATTTATACCACCGATACCTATACGCCAGGTCTCGTCTCTGAATATAGTACCAACCTCTAAAACGATTATAGGTTTATTTTTAGATGTGAAATGATCCCATACTTGTTTATTCTTATACATTCTACCTGTAAATAGAATTGACCATATGACTGCGACGTCAGCATCCATATCATTATAGACGATTTCTTCATCGCAACCCTCCGCGAAAGCGGAGAATATAGGAGGGGAATTTAATGCACCGTAATCGGTGAAGAGCGAAACTTTCATAATATAATTATAGTCTTATTTTAGTTAAATGTGTCTTTATCTAATTTTTTTTGCGTTTAAATTTGCGTTAGATTTAACGGTATTATTACGTGCGCCCATATTTGAACCAAGGGCAGCCACTGGACCTGGTTTCCTAGGTGCATTATTCATAATTTTGGGTTTTGTTCTTCTTCCAGCTGACCTAGGTCGATTAGTACCAGCTTCTTCTACCGTATCTTCCGGAAGTTCTGCTTCCATCTTATGATACAGAGATTTAGCTTTTGCTAATTTAGTAACTGTCTCTTTATAAGTCTGTGTACGTATATCTACTACTTCTTTAATGCCTAGTTCTTTCATAGTAGATCGTCTTAAGTTTGTAGGTAGTCCTTGAATCATTACCTTTGCATCTTCTGCACTCATAGTCTTAAGAGCAGCCATTGCTTTAGGGTCTAATTTACCACCTCTCATCTTCATATCGCCTTTTTTAATGGAAGCTTTTTCAAGCACATAGTCTGCAATATCAGTTTTCATTTCCATTTTTAACGATTTAACTTTTTTTTTTACGTCTTTTGGTGCGTCGAATTGCTTAGCAGTCAAGTGACCTTCTGGTTTTTGATTATCATCTTTACCGTCTGCATCTTTATCTTGAATTTCATCATGACCTTCATTATTAACTTTAACGAGTTTTTTAACATGACTCATAAACTTTTTATCTTTTAATGCAGGGCTACCTTTACTTACAGTCACAGCATGTGGCGAATCATCACCCATAGCTGTATGGAATTTTACACCAGCGTGCTTAGTTTTTTGATGATAGTCATGAGCACTATCTACGTGATGTGAAATATTTTTACCGTCACTATGAGTATTATCAGAATATGTTCCATGAACTTCTGTAATAGCTTCTTCAGATACTTTTATTGAGCCATGAGCTGATTTAGGAATATGTCTCTTAATAGTATCTACTACATGTTGTACACTACTTTTACTTTTAGCTGTTAAAAGACCTTGCATACTCTTACCAGACTTATCTGGTGAGCCACTTTTAGATTTAGTAACATGAGCACCAGCATCTTTATGAATAGCTTTGACTGTGTCTTGATGCTTATTATGTGATGCAACATCCGCTGCACTATGACCTGTATGAAATTGAATATTTCTTTCTTTAATTCCTCTATAAAAAGGATTTTCACCAGTCAGTATTGATGTAAGATTTACTTCTTGTGTCATTTCCGGCTCCTGTTTTTGCATACCTGTTGTTACTTTTGCAACTGGAATTGGTTTACTGTAACGTTCTTTATTATCAGAAACTGAATCTTCATTTTGTGTTTGTAATTCTTTTTGTACTCTAGGATGATTAGCTAACTTAGGGTGAATTTTATCCATTACCTTTGTAGCACCAGTCATATTACCACCAGCATATCTTTTATCTCTCGCAATACCAATACCTTGTTTAACATGCTTATTAGTAATTTTAGATACAATATTAGGAGCATCTTCAGCTGTTGTTTGTGGTTTATTACCTGGTGCGTTTAACATTTTATGAACTTTATTTAATGTTGCTGTATCTTTTTTATTAGGGCCAGGTTGTCTGTCTTTAGTAAGAATAGTTTTACCATCAGGAATTGTTTCTTCCTTTGTAGGTTCACTTATTTTTCCTTTTTTATTACCAAAAAATTTATCTTTATCTATTGGTTTAGATACTACACCTCTATTTTTTCTATCATTATAACCTTGAAAGAATGTTTTACCTTGAGGTTTTTGTCTTTCAGGGCGTTTTTCTCTTGTCTTAGGATCTACTTCGTCTTTATGACCTGATGGTACGGAATAACTTACACCAGTTGGT